>Ga0208492_1000416_pt1 | contig 36496 bp, 33 predicted proteins | sample Subbioar_CSW14AB_FD_184820 | JGI IMG/M metagenome (GOLD analysis project Ga0208492, IMG submission 184820) | Serpentinite rock and fluid subsurface biosphere microbial communities from McLaughlin Reserve, California, USA - CR12Mar_CSW14AB (SPAdes) | ecosystem: Environmental > Terrestrial > Deep... | reverse complement strand
GTCTGATTGTTTAGCCCGCAGGCTCCCTTATCCTTTTCTAAGGCATCTGTCCAATACCTCGGGTGTGAGCCGATGGCCTGAGGCACGGTTTGATATGGTCAGGCTCGGAATAGGTCTTTACGGCATAGATTCAGCCTTTAAAGAGAATTCTCCCTTACAAACCGTAACTTCGCTGAAAACTAGTATTTCACAGATCAAGAAGATTCCTGCAGGGGACACGATTGGCTACGGGCGATCCGGAAAGATGCCCGATGGAGGAACGATTGCAACGGTAAAGATCGGTTATGCCGATGGTTATAGCCGTGCGCTGGGCAATGGCAATGGAAGGATGATCGTGGCCGGAACTTTAGTCCCGACCATCGGTAAGATCTGCATGGATATGTGTATGCTGGATATCAGTGGTCTTCATGCGGAAGAAGGGGATGAAGTGATTGTATTTAATGAGGTGATTAAGGTTGAAGATATAGCCATTCAGCTCAATACGATTCCATATGAAGTGTTGACCGGGATTTCGCAGCGTGTAAAACGAATTTATTATTATGAATAGCATCGTAAGAGCTTTATTTAATTATCTGGTCAGGGGGGCTCTGGTTGTTTTCCCGATAGCAGCGGCATTATTTTTCATTTACTGGATTTTTACCAAGGTTGATTCGGCATTGAATTTAAGCAATATGATCTGGGTGGATCAGACCGGAAAGCCGATCTATATTCCGGGATTGGGTATTCTTTCTGTGATCATTGTGCTGATGGTTGTAGGTATTGTGGTGACCAATTTTGTAACCGATCCGATTAAGAAGTGGTTTAGCCGCTGGTTTAAACGTCTGCCAATTTTTAATGTGATTTATACCTCATTCAAAGATCTGACGGAGGCCTTTGTTGGGGATGATAAAAAGTTCAGTGAGCCGGTGATGGTTGAAATCAATGAGACCGGATTGAAGCAGATCGGGTTTCTAACTCAAAAGGATCTTTCAAAGATCGGATATCCGGGAGAGGTGGCCGTGTATTTTCCGCTTTCTTATTCTTTTGCGGGTCAGCTGTGTGTGGTTAAGTCAGAGCGTGTCAAGCCTCTTAATATGAGTGCGAGTGAGGCGATGAAATTTATTGTTTCAGGAGGGGTAAGTAATATTTCTTAAAGCAGGCATAAAACAGCTTTTCATTTTTTTATTGTTAAACCGGTATCCCTGTCCGGCAGTGCAGATACCGAAATCAGGAAGCACATTTTCATTATCCTGATTGCCAACCAGTGATTAAGGAATTTTAAATATTGGAGTTTCTTTAGCTTTTTTCTTAAAGGCATACTGAATACCTACATTGATGGCATAATCGGCAAATGCAGCATCACCCATACGGGCTACGCCGCTAGTTCTCTGGTAATCCAGATCAGTATAACTTTGAGGACGTTCCCTCCTTACGGCAATTGGTAATCCCAGGCTGATAGAAAGATTGTTTTTCATGTAAGAATAGGCCGGTTCAACCGATAAAATATTGCCCGGACGCCTGAATCCTGAGCTCCCTCCGATAAGATCATATACCGGAACTCCTTCATATCTTCCACCCACAGATATGCCTGTGGATGGACTCAATGAAAAGTTTGCGGCAACTCTTGATGAGAATTGGTCAGGAACCGACATAATTGCCTCATTTGCTAAAGTCGGGCTTAATTTTTCTCTGAATGTTCTGATACCGTTTTTTTCTCTTGGATTTACCAAATAGAAGGCTCCGGTTGAGAGATAAACTTTTTCACTGAGTTTAAGATACATCTGTGTTTCTAAAATAACACCTAATCCACCGTCTCCCAATTGGATAGACTGATCAACCGGCCTTACCTCAGGTGATCCGTTAACGCCAACATTATAAAAGATATCAGAGGCATTGTAGTTAGCTGTAGGTAATTTCAGAGAAGAGCCAAGTTGAATGTTCCAGGATTTAGATCCGGGCTGAACCACCCATTGCTGAATACCAACTCTGATATCTCCCAATCCGCGAGAAAAAGTTGTATGTCTTTCGGTTCTTCCATGCTCATATAGCGATGATCTGGTATTGATCTGAGTTGGAACTCCTAAAAGTAAGTTTGTTTTACCGGATAGCCAGTAATTGAAATTGTATTCCCAATTGTGAGAATGATTTATTACTTCAGTTCCGTTAGTTACACGGTCAGGTTCTTCATGAGTCCCTCTGAAATGCCTGAATGATTTGAAATAACGATAATTAACTCCAGCCTGAATATCTCCTTTTTCAAAAGTACTATGCGTGATATCGGCAGAGCATACCCCAAAATGTCTGACTGAAACGCATCCTTGTCCATAACTTTGTTGAAGACTAATAATCAGAAATAAAACGAGTACAATTTTTTTCATGAGCATTGGGATTGGGTATTCAAAACGATTCCCGTTCAGAATGATATCATTCTGAACGGGAACTTCTAAGTGTAAACTTAATAAAAAAATGAATTATGATGAAGGATAGATTTACCGGATTATCATTCCACTCTAGCGGTAGCAATCCTATATAGCGACCACCCCATAAACAGGAAGAACAAAAAACCCATAATTTGATATCCCCCGGACCCTAAAGATCCTACCAGATGTTCCTCCATATTCAGACTTCCTACAGGTCCTGCAGTTGATTCAAAAGCCATCAGGAAAGCGTAAATCACACCCATCAGGGCTCCGCCGGCAACTAAGCCTGTGGCGAACAGATTGCCTTTCCCAAGTTCATCATCTTCTGCTGAACTTGCTTTTTTCTTGTTTTTCCAGTCTACAAGACCTTTAAGGGCACCGCCAGCAAATATTGGCAGGGTAGTGGAAAGTGGTAAATAAGCACCTACGGCAAATGAAAGAGATTTGACTCCGCATAGTTCAATTGTTATGGCAAGAAAAACCCCTACAAGAACGAATTGCCAGTCGAGGTTGAATGAAAGCAGACCTTTGATAAGCGTAGCCATCAATGTTCCCTGCGGGGCAGGGTAAGTTTCAGTACCAATCGCATGTTTAATTCCCTGTGAAGCCATTTCTGCTGTAGGTCTGTCGAGGATAGAAAGCGTTGCTCCAATGACCACTGCAGAAACAATGGCACCAACGAATAAGGCCATTTGCTGATATTTAGGTGTTGCGCCAACAATATAGCCCGTTTTAAGATCCTGGGAAGTAGCTCCGGCATTAGCTGCCGCAATGCAGATCATACTTCCTACAACAAGAGCCATGGGTTCATATAATTGTCCGGTCCAGCCAATACTGATAAAAATCAGACAGGTTCCCATTAATGTGGCTATCGTCATGCCCGATACAGGATTGGATGAAGTTCCGATCAGACCCACAATCCGGCTGGAAACCGTTACAAAGAAAAAACCAAAAATAATGACCAGTGCTCCGATCAGTAATTTGTTCAGAATGGTATCACCCGGTATTTGTGGAAGGACAGCCATCAGCAGAACCAGAGCAAGACTTCCGGCGATAACTACCTTAAATGAAAGATCATTGTCAGTGCGTTTGGTAAGCTGTTGTCCGTCGGCATTTCTGTTAATTGAGGCCAGGCTTGATTTAAATGAGGAAATTATCGTTGGTATTGTTTTAAGCAGGGTAATGAAACCTCCGGCAGCTACTGCTCCGGCACCGATCTGTTTCACGTAAGCCTGGTATATTGCTGTGGCGGTATTGGTAAATACCATATTCAACGGATCCCAGTTACCCGGACCTCCGGGAGTATACACATCTTTCAGATATCCCAGTTTGACAAGCTGATAGGCAATAGATTCTGCCGGAACCAGTGTAGCCAGGAGCGGTATAAGGCCCAGCCAGGCTAAAACACCACCGGCAACAAGTACACCTGCAATTTTGGGTCCGATAATATAACCAACCCCCAGATATTCAGGGGTAATTTCTCCGTTAAGGGTAGCAGAGGGGAAGAATTTGTTTGTCTGTGCAGTAGCCCAGGCCGGAGCCTCAGCTATCAGGTGAAATACTTTTTGAAGAATAGCATAGGCAAATGCAAAGGCGAGTCCGTAATAAGCTGTTTTGGCAAAATCACCTCCTTTTTCTCCTGCAATTAATACCGAAGCACAGGCTGTTCCTTCCGGATAAGGTAGGCTTCCATGTTCATCCACAATCAGTGATTTCCTGAGGGGGATCATCATTAAAGTTCCAAGTATCCCACCCAAAGCAGCTAAGATAAAAATGGGCCAGTAAGAGAAGAATGATTCATTATTACTGCCGGCTGAAAGAAACAGAAATCCAGGTAAGGTAAAAACTACCCCTGCAGCGATAGATTCTCCGGCAGATCCGGTTGTCTGAATAATGTTGTTTTCAAGAATGGTTGTTTTAAAAAATTTCCGGCCTATGGAAATGGCTAATACCGCAATGGGAATGGATGCCGAGACCGTTAAACCTGCTTTCAGTGCAAGGTAAACCGTTGCCGCTCCAAAAATAATTCCAAATATTGCACCCAGCAGGATGGATTTAACAGTAAATTCTGCTACAGTACTGTTTGCCGGGATATAAGGCTTAAATTCTTTGTTTGTATTCGTTTCTTGCATATTGTTTAAAATTGGTTTTTTCTAAATTAAAGATAATCTTTTATCGATATTTGAAAGATATAGTTATTCGAAGTCGATAATAAATAATAGAATGAAACCATCATGATTTTTCCAAAGTCCGCAAGGCTATGGTTATTCAATCATGATCGCTTTGACCTGCTTGCTGCAGGCAGGCTCATTCCTTTAAAAAAGCAAAAATAAATAAATGAAAAAAGCTGTTTTCCTTGACAGGGATGGTGTTTTAAATAAAGAATTGGGCGATTATGTATGCCGTTTTGAAGACTTTAAGGTTTTGGAACATAATTTTCCGGCGCTGAAAGAATTGCAGGAAAGAGGTTATTTATTAATTGTAATTACCAATCAGGGTGGTTTGGCCAAGAGTTGGTATTCAGTCGAAACACTTGAACAGATGCATGCTCATTTGAAACAAAGCTATGCGGAGCAGGGTATTCACCTTTCTGAGATTTATTACTGTAACCATCATCCTGAATATAATGGCAAATGTCTTTGCCGTAAACCCGGTTCCTTGATGCTCGAAAAAGCTGTTGCGCGTTTTGGTATTGATGCTTCTGCATCCTATTTTATCGGCGACAGGGAGAGAGATGTTATTGCAGGAGAAGCGGCAGGGGTAAAGGGAATACTCATTGACAGTGACCAGCCGATTGGAGAAATTCTTAATTTAATTGACAATTGACAGTGGACAGTTGACAATGGGGTGTTGTGTTAGTTGAAATTAAATAGTTATTGGATAGGATTTTGTAAAGACAGAGGATTACAAGAACTCTAAAAACCCTCAGCGAATTAAGGGTAAATATTCTGAAATGTAGTAGAAACTCCCAATGCGGCACAATTACAATTGTCAACTATCAATTATCAACTGTCAATTGATTAACTATTTTTTCCGCATGGGCCCTTGAGTTCTCAATAAACCAAAGGTGTGTGTTCATGCCACCGCAAACTACTCCCGCCAGGTAAATTCCTTTCATATTACTTTCCATGGTTTCGGGATTATGTTCAGGAATCTGCTTTTCATTGTCAGAGATGCGAATTCCAAGTTTTTTAAGGAAGCTGAAATCCGGTTTATAACCGGTCATAGCCAGAACAAAATCGTTGGCAAGGGTGATTCTGCCCTGAGGCCCCTCAATATCCGCTTCGTTTTCCCTGATTGCAATCAGCCTTGAATTAAAATATGCTTTAATACTTCCTTCCTCAATCCGGTTAATGATATCCGGTCTGACCCAGTATTTAACCCTCTCACCAATTTGAGGTTCTCTGATTACCATGGTTACATCAGCCCCTTTTCTGTAGGTTTCCAGGGCGGCATCTACTGCCGAATTATTTGCGCCAACAACGATCACTTTTTGTCCGGCATAATAGTGCGGGTCTTTATAATAATGTTTAACCTTAGGAAGCTCTTCGCCCGGAATATTCATCAAATTTGGCAGATCGTAGAATCCGGTGGCAATGACTATATTTTTTGCCCGGTAAGCTGATTTGGAGGTTTGGACATGATATGAATCTCCGTCCTTCTGTGCGGTTTCAACTTTTTCGAATAAGCGGATGTTAAGCCTGAACTGCTCAGCAACTCTCCGGTAATATTCCAGTGCTTCGTTGCGATTGGGTTTTACCGAAATACTCATGAAAGGCACATTTCCTACTTCAAGTTTTTCAGAAGTGGAAAAGAAGGTCATGTTCTGCGGATAATTATAAAGAGAATTAACCAGACAGCCTTTTTCGATGATAAGATAGGAGAGGCCGGCCTTTTTTGCTTCAATTCCGCAAGCGAGGCCAATCGGACCACCACCAATGATAAGAATATCGTAGTTATCGTACAATTTTAGGGTATTCTAAATTATTAAACTATTTTCAATCAAGCTTAGCATAAAATTACAAAAAGCACAGAGTTTGTTACCCCATGCTTCCTGCTTTAACCTTTAAGCTTTGTGCTTTTATCTTATTTCCCGGCAGCCTTGGCATGGTCAGCAAGGAACTGAGCCAGCCCGTTATCTGTTAACGGATGTTTCATTAATGCTGACATCGCTGCAAGCGGTCCGGTGATTACATCAGCCCCGATTTTAGCACAATTGATAATATGCATAGGATGACGAACCGATGCAGCCAGAATCTGAGTTTCGAATCCGTAATTATCGTAGATTAGGCGGATGTCTTCAATAAGTGTTAAGCCATCTGTTGAAACATCATCCAGACGACCGATAAACGGAGAAACATAAGTTGCTCCAACCTTCGCGGCAAGCAAAGCCTGACCTGAAGAAAATACCAGAGTACAATTGGTTTTGATTCCTTTTGAGCTGAAATATTTAATGGCTTTGATACCTTCAGCAATCATCGGAACTTTAACTACGATTTTAGGGTCAAGAGCAGCCAGTATTTCACCTTCTTTAACCATGTTCTCAAAGTCGGTGGCAATTACTTCAGCACTTACATCGCCATCAACCAGGGCACAGATCGCTTTATAATGGTTGATTACATTTTCATCACCAGTGATGCCTTCTTTTGCCATCAGGCTTGGATTGGTGGTTACCCCATCTAAAATTCCCAATGCCTGAGCTTCTTTGATCTGGGTGAGGTTTGCGGTGTCTATGAAGAATTTCATTTTTATAATTTGTCTATTTGTCTATTTGTTTATTTGTCAATTGGGTTTTAGTACTTGAAATAATCTTAGTGATGATTTTTTGAATAATTTTTAGTTCATCGAGTAAATTCTGAATTTCAGGATAATCTATTACCTCTTTGCACAAAAGTAGCCAATATTCCGTTTCATCGGCCTCTTTTGCTGAAACTTTAAATTTGTGAATAAAGTCAGCCTTGCTTTCGGCGTTCTGTGCTTCACGCGCATTCGCACCAATAGAGGTTCCAGACCTTAATAATTGATTTGCTAGAATATAATGCTTTTGTTGTTGTAAATAACCAGAGAACTTAAGTATTTGAACTGCGAATTGGAAAGTTTTATCTATAATTAGATTATCCTTAAGAGGAACTTTGGTTGTCATTGACAAATCGACAAATTATCTAATTGACAAATTGAAAAAAATGGGCAAGCACCTTTTATCGCACCGCTACAACCTTCTACCCTTGCTGCGTTCCCACCCTGGGGGAGTTCAAAGGGAGCTGGTCGTAAAAGACTTGCCCGGCACAAAAGTAAGAAAAAAATGGAATTCCAGGCTATATGACAATTATTTGGTATTTAAAATGTAAATTTATCAATGATAGTACTTATTAATTGCAAATTTTCTAATTTTGTTGTCTTAAAATGAGATTTTTTAATTGAATCATAAAAATAATTGTGAATTAAATAAAGGAGCTGCATTTTTATTAATTTTAGGGCGTTTAAAAATTAAAAATAATTGATGACAAATACTGACAGCCAAACACAAGGTTTATACAACTCTTCTATGGAGCACGATGCCTGTGGAGTTGGTTTTATTGCAAATATTAAGGGCCGGAAGTCGCACCAGATTGTAAGTGATGCCCTTACTATTTTAGAAAACATGGAACACCGCGGAGCTTGCGGATGTGATCCAGATTCAGGTGATGGTGCGGGAATATTAATACAGCTTCCTCATGAATTTCTTAAACAGGAAGCTCTGAAGCTGAATATTCATCTGGATAAACCTGGTTCGTATGGTGTCGGAATGATTTTTCTTCCTAAAAAGGCAACCGTAAAAGAAGCCTGCAGAAGGGCGATTGCAAAGGCAGCTGATAAACTGGGTTTACAAATACTGGGCTACCGGAAGGTTCCGATCAATGCCGGAATAATAGGAGAGGCTGCATTTTCTGCTGAGCCTGATATCGAACAGTTGTTTGTCGCAAAACCGGCAAATATTCATACTCCTGATGACTTTGAGAGAAAGCTGTATGTTCTTAAGAATTATATAACCAAACTTGTTAGAGAAACAGTATCGGCTGCCGAAAACCAGTTTTATATTTGCTCACTTTCTCAGAATGTCATTATTTATAAAGGAGAGTTTACCAGCAGTCAGGTCAGAATTTATTTTCAGGATCTGACCAATGAAGCACTAACTTCAGGTTTCGGTATGATTCACTCTCGTTTCTCTACCAATACATTTCCTTCATGGCGTCTCGCTCAGCCATTCAGATTTATAGCACATAACGGCGAGATCAATACCCTGAAAGGAAACCTGAACTGGTTTTACTCCGGTATCCGTTCTTTCGCTTCCCCATATTTCAGTAAGGATGAAATGGATATGCTTTTACCGGTAATTGATAACAATCAGTCGGATTCTGCATGTCTGGATAACGTGGTTGAGTTATTGTTCCACTGCGGACGTTCACTTCCTCATGTGATGATGATGCTTATTCCTGAAGCATGGGATGGTAATGATCAGATGGATCCGGCTACCAAGGCTTTCTATGAATATCATGCTACCCTGATTGAACCATGGGATGGTCCTGCTGCAATTGCCTTTACCGATGGACATCGTATCGGAGCAACCTTGGATCGTAACGGACTTCGTCCTCAGCGTTTTGTGGTGACCAGCGATGACAGGATTATTGTTGCTTCGGAAGCAGGGGTATTGCCTTTAGATGAATCTCTGGTAGTTAAAAAGGGACGTCTGCAACCCGGTAAAATGCTGGTTGTAGATACCGTTAAGGGGGTGATCATTGAGGATGATGAAATTAAAAAGGAAATAACCACACAGGCACCTTATGCCGACTGGCTTGAAAATTATAAAATTAAACTGGAGGATCTGGATGAACCACGTGTGGCATTCACTCAGTTATCCAATGAATCTACATTTAAATATCAGCAGGTATTTGGTTATTCCCGTGAGGATATCGAGACGTTGATCAAGCCGATGGCTTTGACCGGTAAAGAAGCGGTAGGGTCAATGGGAACTGATACTCCTCTGGCAGTATTTTCTGATCGTCCTCAGCATCTTGCCAATTACTTTAAGCAGCTGTTTGCACAGGTTACCAATCCGCCGATCGATCCGATCCGTGAGCGTCTGGTGATGAGCCTTGCAGGCTTTATGGGTAATAACGGCAATATTCTTGACGAGGATAAAATGCATTGCCATTGTGTGGCATTGCCTCATCCGGTACTAAGTAATACTGAACTGGAAAAGATCAGAAGTATTGATACCGGTTCTTTCCAGGCAAAAACATTACAGACTTACTTTAAAGCGGATGGTCAGCCGGGTTCATTGCAAAGAGGATTGGACCGTTTATGCAGATATGCTGAGGATGCAGTTCACGATGGTTTTGAGGTATTGATACTTTCTGACCGTGCCATCGATTCTGAACATGCTCCGATTCCATCGCTTCTGGCGGTTTCAGCCGTTCATCATCATCTGATCAAAAAAGGTCTGCGTGGTGCGGTAGGTATTATGCTTGAAGCAGGAGATGTATGGGAGGTTCATCATTTTGCCTGTCTGATTGCCTTTGGTGCAACTGCAGTAAACCCTTACCTCGCTCTTGCAACTATACGTAAACTAAAAACTGATGAAAAGCTGGATACTAATCTGGATCTTAAAGCTTTATATAAAAATTATACCAAGTCAATCAATGATGGATTGTTGAAGATTTTCTCTAAAATGGGAATCTCCACCCTGCAGTCATACCATGGTGCACAGATCTTTGAGATTATTGGTCTGAACCAGGAAGTGATTGATAATTACTTCACCGGTGCGGTTTCAAGAATTGGTGGAATGGGGTTGGATGACCTTGCTGAAGAAGCTTTGCGTAAGCATTATTCAGGTTTCCGTCGTACAGGAATTGAGCTGAGATTGCTTCCTGAAGGAGGTGTTTATCAGTGGAAAAGAAAAGGTGAAGCTCACCTGTTTAATCCAGAAACCGTTCATTTATTGCAGCATGCAACCCGTACTAATAATTACGAGGTCTATAAGAAATATGCTCAGCATATCAATAATCAGACGGATACCCTGTACACCATTCGTGGTTTATTAGGTTTCGCTCATCACCGCCAGCCTGTTCCTTTGAGTGAGGTTGAGCCGGTAGAGGAAATCCTGAAGCGTTTTGCTACAGGTGCGATGTCATTCGGATCTATCTCACACGAGGCCCACAGTACTCTGGCTATTGCGATGAACCGTATTGGTGCAAAAAGTAATACTGGAGAAGGTGGAGAGGATGAATTAAGATATGAACCGCTTGCAGATGGTGGTTCTATGCGTTCTGCTATTAAGCAGATTGCTTCGGGCCGTTTTGGTGTAACAGCCAACTATCTGACCAATGCGGATGAATTACAGATTAAAATGGCTCAGGGAGCCAAGCCGGGTGAGGGTGGTCAGCTTCCGGGAGATAAAGTTGATGAATGGATCGCCAAGGTTCGTCATGCAACTCCTGGAGTAGGTTTGATTTCTCCACCTCCACACCACGATATCTATTCAATTGAGGATCTTGCACAACTGATCTTTGATTTGAAAAATGCGAACCGTGCAGCGAGAATTAGTGTAAAACTTGTTTCTAAAGCCGGTGTAGGTACTATTGCAGCGGGTGTGGCTAAGGCTCATGCCGATGTTATTCTGATTGCTGGTTATGATGGCGGAACCGGAGCATCTCCGCTGACTTCTATCAAACATGCCGGATTACCCTGGGAACTTGGACTTGCAGAAGCACAGCAGACACTTGTTAAAAATAAGTTGAGAAGCCGTGTGGTTCTTCAGGCCGACGGTCAGCTGAAAACAGGTAAAGATATAGCTATAGCAACCTTACTGGGTGCTGAAGAATGGGGAGTGGCTACTGCAGCATTAGTTGCAGGAGGCTGTATTATGATGCGTAAATGTCATCTGAATACTTGTCCCGTTGGTGTTGCTACACAGGATCCTGAATTAAGGAAGCTGTTCTCAGGTAAGCCTGAACATATTGTTAACTTATTCAGATTCATTGCTGAGGAATTACGTGAAATTATGGCTGAACTTGGTTTCAGAACCATCAATGACATGGTTGGACGTGTCCAGTTCCTAAAAATGCGTGATGACGTGGATCACTGGAAAGTGAAAAATATCGATCTTTCAGGTATTTTATATTCTATGGATAATCCTTCCGGTTTGACACTTTACAACAGTGAGAAACAGGATCATGGTCTGGATCTGGTTTTAGACTGGCAGCTGCTTGAAAAAGCTAAACCGGCTATTGAAGATAAAACCCCTGTTTTTGCATCTTTTGATATCAAGAATACAGATCGTACTACAGGTACTATCTTATCCAATGAAATTACCAAGAAATACCAGTCTGCGGGTTTACCTCAGGATACCGTTAATTTCAAGTTTACGGGCTCTGCCGGACAAAGTTTCGGTGCTTTCTGTACCAAGGGAATCTCATTTGAGCTAAGTGGTGAGGCAAATGATTATGTAGGAAAGGGACTTTCAGGAGCTCAGCTGGTTATTTATCCATCGGAGAAAAGTAAGGTTCTTCCTCAGGAGAATATCATCATCGGAAACGTAGCACTGTATGGAGCAACTTCAGGTGAGTTATTTGTCAGAGGACAAGCCGGTGAGCGTTTTGCAGTGAGAAATTCAGGAGCTGTAGCGGTGGTAGAAGGAGTAGGAGATCATGGATGTGAGTATATGACCGGTGGAAGGGCACTGATTCTTGGTAAGACCGGAAGGAACTTTGCTGCCGGAATGAGTGGAGGTATTGCCTGGGTTTATGATGCAGATAGTTCATTTGCTGAAAATTGCAATACCGAAATGGTTGATCTTGATCCCCTTTCTCCTCAGGATGAAGTTGAAATCAAGGCACTTCTTAGCAGACATTTCCAGCTGACTCAGAGTCAGGTTGCGAGGTATATCCTGGATGATTGGGATCAGGCTTCAGCATCATTTATCAAAGTATTCCCTAAAGAGTACAAAAAAGTATTAAATCAAAAACAATTTCAACAGTCAGCGGGATAATGGGAAAAGTAACAGGATTTAAAGAGTTTGACAGGGAGCTTCCTAAAAAAATTGCCCCTGCAGAACGATTGGAAAATTATAAAGAGTTTGTTCAGGAATATACACCTGAGAAGTTAAATGAGCAGGCCGCAAGATGTATGAACTGCGGGGTTCCGTTTTGCCATTCAGGATGTCCGCTGGGGAACGTGATTCCGGAATTTAACGATGCGGTTTATCAGGGTAAATGGGAAGATGCTTATTTGATATTGAATTCAACGAATAATTTCCCTGAGTTTACGGGTAGAATTTGCCCTGCACCATGCGAATCAGCATGTGTGTTGGGAATTAACAAACCACCGGTTGCAATTGAGGAAATTGAGAGACATATTATTGAAATTGCTTATTCAAAAGGATATGTAAAACCTAACAGACCTATTAGCCGTACAGGTAAAAATGTGGCTGTTGTGGGTTCAGGGCCTGCAGGATTGGCTGCTGCAGTGCAGCTGAATAAAGCCGGTCATACGGTAACTGTCTATGAGCGTGACGATCGTCCGGGTGGTTTATTACGCTACGGTATTCCTGATTTCAAGCTTGAAAAGACAGTTATCGATCGCCGTATCGATATTATGGAACAGGAGGGTATTAAATTCATCTGTAATGTGGAGGTTGGTGTTAAGAATGATATGAAAGCCTTCATCGATGAGCATGATGCAGTAATTGTAGCAGGAGGTTCAACAATTCCGCGTAATTTGAATATACCGGGCCGTGATTTGAAAGGTATTCACTTTGCTATGGATTTTCTGAAGCAGCAGAATAAAATAGTGAGTGATATTCCATTTACAGGGGAGCTGATCAGTGCCAAAGGAAAGGATGTGGTAGTGATTGGTGGTGGTGATACCGGTTCTGACTGTGTCGGAACATCTAACAGACAGCATGCAAAATCAGTAAAGCAGTTTGAATTAATGGTTCAGCCACCGGCGGAGCGTACGGTGAATATGCCATGGCCAACTTATCCGATGCTGCTTAAAACCACCAGTTCGCATGAAGAAGGTTGTGAACGTTTCTGGGGAATCAATACCAAAGAATTTTTAGGTGATGCCAATGGCGAGTTAAGAGCTATTCTGGTTTCTGATGTGAGCTGGGAAATAGACTCATTAGGTCGCCCGGTTAAGTTTACTGAAGTAGAAGGTTCTGAAAGAGAAATCCCTTGTCAGCTGATTTTGCTGGCTATGGGCTTCCTTCATCCGCAGCATCAGGGATTGGTGCATAATGCAGGTCTTGAGCTTGATGCAAGAGGAAATGTAAAGGCTGATGAAAAGCAGTATCAGACCAATATCAGTAAAGTTTTTGCTGCCGGAGATATGCGTCGCGGCCAGTCGCTGGTTGTTTGGGCAATCTCGGAAGGAAGAGAAGCTGCACGTAAAGCAGATGAATTCCTGATGGGAAAAAGCGTTCTGCCCAGTAAAGACAGAATCAATGAATATGTGAGCTGATTCTTCAGCAGACTAATTTATAATTATACCCTGAATAAACTCTATTCAGGGTATTTTTTATCCCAGACCTCCGCTGATCCGGTTGTAATTATATTCTTCTTTCCATTCCCTTACTGGACCAAGAATCATTTTTCTCGATGTTCTTACCTGCTGATAGCCATTTTTGATCAGAAACTCTATTCCATCTTTATTGCCTGCCGGAAATCTGAATTTATTTTTTACTCTCATTCGCAATTTCATCAGTTCGGTTCCTGCTTCCGGATCATCAGCCAAAATTGCATTCTCAAAGAAATTAGGAAAATAAATTCCTGCAACCCGATTTTCTTTCAGGTAAAGCAGAGCATATTTTAAACGATCTGTTAGGATAAGTTCACGGTTCTCACCGGATGTACTCTGATCAAGTTTTAGTACATCTTCACGGTATTTTTCTACAAATGGAATTACTGCTGCAGGGTTAGTCAGATTCTGGTTGATGATTTCACCATCCATATGGACGTATTCGGTCTCGGTTTCAAAACCAAGTTTTTTGTAAACCGGGAATCCCATATCGGTGGCATCGAGGTAAATGGTTTTGATATTTTTTGCATGCGCACGATCGATCAGTTCAGACGTGAGTTTTTTACCTAATCCCTGGTTTCTGTAATCAGGATGTACAATCACATGTGCGAGCCAGGCCGTATCAGGATGCCTGATTGTGGTTCCAACTGCAGCAATTCTCTCTCCATCACAGATTTTGATGCTGTCGCATGAAGTAGAGGAGATATAGTAGTAGAAATAGGAACGAATATCTTCCCACCCCGGAGGCTGAAGCTGATTTAAGATATCGATGTCTGCACTTTCCAGATTCAGAACTTTCATTTTATTTTTCGCTTGGATTTTTCTTTCCCTTAATTAATTTTTCTTCCATTTTCAGGATTCGCTCATCTCTGGTTTTTTCCTGTTTGGCAGAAAGTATCCATACCAGATATTCTTTTTTATTGGTATAAGACAGGGTGCTGAAAAAATCCAGGGCCTTTCGGCTGAGTGTCTTGGCTAAATACTCAGGCAAAACGATCATTCGCTGATCTACATCAATGTATTTGCCCAATTCATTTTCTCTGATTGCCGAATTGCTGACTGAGGTTCTTTTGACCAATGTTTTATGTTTAAGCCGGATAGCGGTCCAGGTTTCATCAACAGCTGCTGAAGCTACCGGACTAAGGTTAAATTCAGCTAATTCAGTCCAGCTATCGTTCATATGGATGTCTGAACTTATTTTGGATGACTTTTTAGGGTACATTACCCAAATAATGGTATCGGGATTACAGTAGGGAACCAGCCTTTTTAATTCCGATTGTAGGGATGATTTATCCAGAACAAATAAATGAACGGCATTAAATTGTCTTTCTGCTTCATGGTGGAATTCGATATTTTCGGGAAGTGGTTCAAATAAAGCGATATAATTTACAGGGTCATTGATTAGTAAAACACGATTTCCCTCTTTTAGTAATAGTTTCCTGCTTATTGTACTCCCGGCCATATCCTGAATCTACAGTTTAAGTTTTGCAAAAAAGTCCCATAAAACAATGCCTGCTGATACCACAATATTGAAGGAGTGTTTGGTGCCAAACTGAGGAATCTCAATACAAAGATCAATTAATTTCATAGCATCATCACTAACTCCGTTCACCTCATTTCCAAAGATCAGGCCATATTTTTCAGTTCTTTCGGGTGTATAATCATTCAGCATTGTACTGTTTTCAGCCTGCTCAATGGCTATAATTTTATATCCTGACGTTTTCAGATCTCTGATTGCATCGCAGGTATTTTCATAGTAAATCCACTCAATGGAATTCGTCGCACCAAGTGCGGTTTTTTCGATTTCACGGTGCGGAGGTTGTGCACTTATACCGCATAAATAAATTTTCTCAATGGCAAAACCATCAGAAGTTCGAAAAATGGAGCCTATATTATGCATACTCCTTACATTGTCGAGGATGACCACAAGGGGTAATTTTTCCTGTTTTTTAAACTCTTCGATTCCTACCCGTCCTAATTCCTCAGTTTTTAACTTTCGCATTCTCAAAAATAAGTTCTTCCTGCCGAAGAATATTATTATTTGAATTTTATTGAAGAATTTGATTAATTTTCATCCCCCCAATAAATAATCAATAAAGTTTAGCGATGAACAATTTTAAATCAGAAGTATTATTTCAGCATAATGCGCAGGACGTTTATCTCTATACACTGAGAAATATCTGGGGAGTTGAAGTAACAGTCAGTAATCTGGGGGCAATTGTTCGTTCTTTTAATGTTCCCGACCGGGATGGAATTCCAACCGACATTGTACTTGGTTATGATAAGATGGAGACTTATCTGAAAGGTAACCCAGCTTATCTCGGAGCGATGGTCGGGAGATATGCCAACCGTATCGGAGATGCTTCTTTTGAACTGGATGGAGAAATTTACAGATTAACTTCAAACTTATCACCACATCAGATACATGGTGGGAATGAGGGCTTTGACCGGAAGGTATGGAAGCCAGTAACAGAAGAGAATGTTCCGTACAAAAGAGTTCAGATGTCTTATTTCAGTCCGGATGGAGAGGAGGGTTTTCCGGGAAATCTGATGGTTAACGTATGTTTTGAACTGGATGACCGGAATACGCTGACCATCTATACTGAAGCCAGTTCGGATAAAGCAACGCCTTTGAACCTTACTCATCATGATTATTTTAATCTTAACGGGGCTGACTCTGTTGCCGGTCACCGGGTAGAAATCTTTTCAGATTTTTATCTGGGTCAGGATGCAGATTATGTAGCTAACGGAGAACTTTTACCTGTTGAAGGAACCCCATATGATTTCAGGAATTCCAAACGGATCAATGCTGATCAGGATCCCTTTGAGGGATATGATCAGTCTTTTGTAATCAATAAGGATTATGGTGCCTTGGGAAGAGCGGCGGTTGCAGTTTCAGATCAGAATGGGATCATGCTGGAAGTGTTTACCGATGAACCTACTGTTCACTTTTATACCGGTCAGCACCTTGATATCAGGGGGGCGAAATACGGACAGTATTATTCTCCTTTCAGCGGATTTTGTTTTGAAACGCAGCATCATACCAATGCCCTGAAGATTCCCGGATTCCCGTCTACCATTCTTCGGCCCGGAGAACTTTACAGACATAAAACAAGCTACCGGATCAGTGCGGTTTAAGAAGCAGAAACATATTGGTTTTTACGTTGTTCCATGATTTTATTCTGCTTATTGATAATGAAAAAACCTGCGGAAGTCAGAAGGCATATGGCCGTCATAATCCACCAGAACAGCGAATAGCCACCATAATCGATCAGAAAGGCGCCGTACATAGGTCCGATAATCTGGGCCACAGACCAGGCAATTGTATACAATCCGGCATATTCGCCGCGGTTACTTTCTTCTGAACGGCTGATCCAGAAGGTATTCATAAATGGCATAGAGAGCATCTCGCCAATAGTAATTAAGATAATGGATAGTAATGCAACCCATGCCGATGCAGATAACAGATTCAGAAAAATATAGCTGAATGCGGCAATAATGATACCCGTACCGATCAGGAAAAGAGGAGGCTTCCGGCCTTCCAGGTTGCTGACAATAACCATTTCTGTTCCCACAATGATTAAGCCGTTCATAGCCATTAATCCTCCGATAAACTGTTCAGATAAATGCCATTCCGATTTGAAAAATACAGTTTGCAAGGTGAAAAGCTGGAAAAAACAGGAAGCAAACAGAGTGGTAAGCAGGATAAAAACAAGGTATAGTTTATCCCTGTAGGCAGAAAGAATGACCGGCTTTTCATGCGCATGTTTTTCAGTCTTTTGTTTTTTAACTACCGGTAACAGCTTAATGAGCAAGAGGGCTGAAAGGATATTGGTTGCGCCGTCCAGAATAAAGAGTAAATGGTAATCGAATGATGCGATAAAACCACCTAAAGCACCTCCGAACGACCATCCCAGGTTCACTGCAAGTCTGTTCAATGAATAAGATCTGGTACGCGTTTTTTCATTGCTGTAATAGGCTACTGCTGTGGAGTTTGCCGGCCGGAATGATTCATTGCACATGCTGAGTATGAATGTTCCTAAAGCCAGACTGAGGAATGACTCCAGAAATCCGATCAGTATGAACATCAGGCCACCGCTTAGTAAAGCTCCAACCTGAAGGTAATAGAAACCAATTTTATCGGTAATTTTTCCTCCGATGAAGGCGCCAAAAACAGATCCCAGCCCGAATATTGACATAATCATTCCGGCCTGAACGATGCTGAAGTTTAATTTCTGGGTACAATATATAGTCAGAAAGGGAACAACCATCGTTCCGCTACGATTCAGAAGCATAACCAGCGACAGGTACCAGTTTTCTTTACTAAGTCCTGAATAGGCCTTTCTATAAATATTGACAGAGCTTGTAAACACTAAACAAAGATAGATTTAAGAAAATAAATTGATGGATTCACCGCGTTTTAGATAGCATTCAACGGATATTATTACATTCCGATCAGATTGGAATACATTATATTTTTCCAACATTAGTCAGTTTTCCACAAATCTTCCAATAATTAAGCAATCCATTAACTTTATCCCTTTATTAAGCGAGCTAACTTGTCAAAGAAGAACGAACAGAAGGAAACACCTTTAATGCAGCAATACAATGCCATCAAGGCAAAATATCCTGGTGCATTGTTATTGTTTAGAGTCGGGGATTTTTATGAAACCTTTGGACAGGATGCGGTTAAAGCCGCCGGTATTCTGGGAATTGTACTTACCAAAAGAGGCAGTAACTCAGGTACAAATACTGAACTTGCCGGATTTCCGCACCATTCCTTAGAAACTTATTTACCTAAACTGGTAAGAGCGGGACAGCGGGTCGCGATTTGTGATCAGCTTGAAGACCCCAAAGCCACCAAGACCATTGTTAAAAGGGGGGTTACCGAGCTAATTACTCCGGGTGTATCTTACAGTGATAATATCATTCAGCAGAATACCAATAATTATCTGGCATCCCTTTATTTTGAAAAGAACTCTATAGGTATTGCATTTCTGGATATTTCTACCGGAGAATTTCTGGTTGCACAGGGCAATTCTGACTATATTGATAAATTACTGCAAAGCTTTAAGCCCAGCGAAGTCATTTTTCAGAAAAGCAGGAACCGGGATTTTACCGAACTGTTCGGCGACAGATTTTATACCTATCAGCTCGATGAATGGATATACAGTGGGGATTATGCCTCTGAGTTTATCCTGAAGCACTTTGATGTGAAGTCATTGAAAGGTTTTGGTATTGATAAACTCTCGCTGGCTGTGGTTGCCGCAGGCGTTGCGCTGCATTATCTGAATGAAACCGAACACCGCAATCTGCAGCATATATCTTCTGTATCCAGGATAGAAGAAGACCGGTTCATGTGGCTCGATCGCTTTACTATCCGTAATCTGGAACTAATCGGTTCAGCCAATGAGAATGCCGTAAGTCTGGTTGATGTAATGGATAAAACCTGTTCTCCGATGGGCGCCCGTTTGCTGCGCAAATGGATTATTATGCCGCTAAAGGAGCTCAAACCAATACAGGAACGCCTTGATGTGGTTGAATTTCTGGTCAATGAGGAAGAATTACGCGAGAAGCTGCTTCATGAACTCAGGCAAATAGGCGATCTGGAAAGACTGATTTCCAAGATCGGTTTGCAGAAAGCTAATCCCCGTGAAGTGATTCAGCTGAAAAGGGCTCTGTACGCTATCTTTAACCTCAAAGAATTATGCAGTAACTCCGGAAATTATGCCCTTGAGGCAATTTCAGAACAGCTTAATCCCTGTCTGCTGATCAGGGAAAAAATAGAAAGGGAGCTGAATCCTGATCCTCCGGTCATGGTGATCAAGGGAGGTGTCATTGCAGACGGTGTTGATGAAGAACTCGATCGCTTAAGAAAGATTGCATTTGGCGGTAAGGGATATCTGCTTGAGATTCAGAAACGTGAGGCAGAGCTAACCGGTATCCCATCACTAAAAGTAGCATTCAATAATGTATTCGGCTATTATCTGGAGGTTACCCATACCCATAAAGACAAAGTTCCTGCTGAATGGCTTCGCAAGCAGACGCTGGTCAATGCTGAGAGATATATCACTCCTGAATTAAAGGAATATGAGGAACAGATTCTGGGTGCTGAAGAGAAAATTCAGGTACTTGAATCGCGTTTGTATAATGAACTGACATTTGCACTTTCTGAGTTTATTAAGCCCATTCAGCTTAATGCGCAAATGGTTGCCCGGCTTGATGTCTTATTGAATTTTGCCAACCTGGCCATAAAGAATTATTACGTCAAACCGATGATCGATGACAGCAGCATGATCGATATCAAAGGTGGCAGGCATCCTGTGATTGAAAAAAACCTTCCTCCCGGTGAAGAATATATTACCAATGATGTTTTTTTGGATAGTGATAGTCAGCAGATCATTATTATTACGGGGCCCAATATGTCGGGTAAATCGGCATTATTACGGCAAACCGGATTAATCGTACTGATGGCTCAGATGGGTTGTTTTGTGCCGGCTAAAGAAGCTCAGATCGGGTTGGTCGACAAAATATTTACCCGCGTGGGGGCTTCTGATAATCTTACATCCGGCGAATCAACTTTTATGGTTGAAATGAATGAAACAGCCAGTATTCTGAATAATTTGTCGGCCAGAAGTCTGATCCTGATGGATGAAATTGGAAGAGGTACAAGCACGTATGACGGGATTTCTATAGCCTGGTCTATTGCAGAATATCTTCATAATCACCCGACAGCCAGGGCAAAAACACTTTTTGCCACACATTATCACGAACTGAATGAATTGACCAATTCTTTTAACAGAATCAAAAATTATAATGTTTCAGTAAAGGAAGTAGGGAATAAGGTAATCTTTCTCAGGAAACTTGTACCAGGAGGAAGTGAACATAGTTTTGGTATTCATGTGGCCAAGATGGCCGGAATGCCTTCAAAGCTTGTTGGAAGAGCCAATGAAATTCTGAAACGTCTGGAACAGGAGCGCACCGGCGGTGAAGATATTAAAGACAGTCTTAAAAAGGTTCAGAAGCAGGCTTATCAGCTTCAGATGTTTTCAATTGACGATCCTATACTGGTTAAGATCAGGGATATGCTGAACAATCTGGAAGTAAATACACTGACTCCGGTTGAGGCCCTGATGAAGCTGGATGAGATACAGAGGGTGCTTAAGTCCTAGTATCAAGTATCAGGTATCAAGTATCAGGATAAAAAAAATATGCCCAGGATTAATTTTAACCCGGGGCATATTTTTCTTAGGTAGAAATTATTACTGGTTGACTCTGCCAGATTTTTTATCCTGTTCTCTGCCGATTACATAACCTGTTCCGGCGCCTAAAACACCTCCGATAGCAGCACCTCTTCCGTCTTTCTTATCAACAATTACTCCGGTACCTGCACCAATAACACCGCCAATTACGGCTCCCTTTGCAGCAGAACTCCATCCCTTTTTCTCTGGAGTAGTAGTTGAAGATGATGATTCATAAGATGAAGACTGAACCGGAGTATTTGCTTTTTCCCGGGCAACTGCAGCAGCAGCGGCTTCTTCGGCAATCCGTTTCTCTTTTTCAGCAAGCTCTGCCTTTTTAAAACTATCTAATTGCTGTGCCATTCTGATCGAATCCTGATCAATTTTAGCATTTACATTTGCGTTACTATTGCATCCTGCAACTATTGCAGTAAATGCAAGGATCATTAGCGTATTTTTCATCTCTGTTTTTATTTAAAGTTTATGAGCTTCCTGCGACAGGCAGGGCTCTCATAATTTTTTATTCATCGGGATGATTGAAAAATTATGAGAGTTTCATCGTTCAAATTGCTTTATGGTTATTAACTCTAATCATTAAGAAAAAATAATGCCAAAAAAGATTTGATTCCTTGGTTTGTGCTTACTGCTAACTATCCAATAATTTTTTAACTTAGGATACAGCACAGTCTGTATTTGTTTTGCGTCAATTAGTGTTCAAAAAAATGAAAGAATTTAAATTTTTAAAAATCAATATCGTTCACAAGAGCTTAATCTTATTTCTGCTGATTCTTTTAAATGCTTTTTTTGTCAGTGCTCAGCGTTTAGGCTCTTCTCCTGAATATATTAAAGAGATGACTGCTTTATGGAAAGGTGAACGTTCTGCCGATGGCCGTCCTAAAGTGCCTGATATAATGCTCGAGCGTCTGGAATACAATACCCTTGAACAGATATGGGGATATCTTTATGGAAAAGGATACCGGAATCAGGTGGAGAAAAACTGGATTATCCTCAAACCCGGACAAACCATGGTTGGCCGTGTTGTAACCGCTCAGTTTATGCCATCAAGGCCTGATCTGGATACTTTGGTACGTGCTCAGGGAAGAAGAGAAGGACGCTCTCAGCGTGGCGGTATTAATATCTGGCCTATTGATATTCTGACCAAAGGTGATGTGTATGTGGCCGACGGATTTGGAAAGGTTAAGGATGGAACATTAATCGGTTCCAGCCTGGGTAATTCAATTTATGCCAAAACCGGGAAAGGGGTTATTTTTTACGGATCAATAAGGGATATGCAGGAACTGAAAGATACTCAGGGTTTTAATGCCTGGATCAAGGGGCATGATCCGTCTTACATTAAGGATATGACTCCAACTTCAATCAATGCACCGATCAGAATAGGTGATGTGACTGTCTTTCCGGGTGATGTCGTATTTGCCAATGAATACGGGGTTGTGTTTATTCCTGCACATCTTGTTGAAGATCTGGTCAGAGCGAATGAATTAACAGGACTCAGAGATGAATTCGAGCGGTTTTTGCTCAAACAGGGTAAATATCCTTCTGGTGAAATACACGGCGACTGGGCTGATGGTATTAAAAAGGAATTCCGTGAATGGCTGGCCAAATATCCAAAGAAAACCATGTATACTCCGGAGCAGCTGGATAAATATCTGGGACAGAAACATTGATTTGAAAATTATACCATAATCTTATGAAAAGCACTCTGAAACAATTAATTGAAAAGAGCCGTGAGGAGGAAAAAGCCTATGCTATGGAGCGTCAGGCAGAAATTGATCATCTGGAGACCGGAACCAATAGAAGAGATTTCCTGAAAAAGACTGCCCTTGGAGGGATAGCTCTGGGCGGACTGATGAGTTTGTCGGTTGAAGATACCATTGCCCAGACAACTCAGAATGTTAAACGTTCCTCCAGTCCGTCTGATCTGAAAATTACGGATATGCGCTATTGCCTGACCAATGTAATGGGCGGTACAGCAATCATCAAGATTGATACGAATCAGGGTATTTACGGACTCGGAGAGGTCAGAGACGCTGCTGACGTTCGTTATGCCTTGATGTTAAAAAGCCGCATTCTGGGAAGAAATCCCTGTAATGTGGAGATGATTTTTAAGATTATTAGACAGTTCGGTGGTCCGGCACGCCAGGCCGGCGGTGTATGTGCCGTTGAAATGGCCTTATGGGATTTATGTGGTAAGGCCTATGGAGTACCTGCCTGGCAGTTATTGGGCGGACGATACCGTGATAAGGTGAGGCTTTATGCCGATACACCGGAGGCCCGGACACCGGCAGAGCAGGAAAAGCTGATTAAATACCGCATTCAGGAGCAGGGATATACCTGGCTGAAGATGGATATTTCCATTAATGAACTGAAAGGCAAGCCCGGCACGACAGTCAATTCTAAGTTCTGGCAGAATACAGCAGGTGATCTTGCGCAATGGGGAGATATCAATAATCCGATGTCTTATGCCAATACCGCACATCCCTTTACACAGGTTCAGATTACTGAAAAAGGTCTGGAAGAACTAAGTCAGATTGTAGAGAATGTCCGTAACATGGTTGGATATGAGACACCGATATCAACAGACCATTACGGTCATTTCGATTTGAATAACAGCATTCGTCTGGGTAAGGCATTGGATAAATACCGGCTGGCCTGGTTTGAGGATATGGTACCCTGGACTTATACTGAGCAATGGAAAACAATCTCAGATGCTTTGGAAACACCTACCACTACAGGAGAGGATATGTATCTCCTGAAGGATTTTAAGCCTTTAATTCATGCCAGAGCAGTTGATATCATTCATCCGGATCTGGCGTCTTCAGGCGGATTACTGGAAACCAAGCGTATTGGTGATTATGCTGAAGAATTTGGTATTGCAATGGCGATGCATCAGGCAGGAACACCTGTTTCTTTTATGGCCAGCGTGCATTGCGCTGCAGCTACACAGAATTTCTTAGCCTTAGAGCATCATTCGGTTGATATTCCTTGGTGGGAAGACCTGGTAAAGACTACTGATGGCAAGAAAATGATAGAAAAGGGCTATGCTGTTGTTCCTCTCAATTCTCCGGGATTAGGGATTGACCTCAACGAAGATGTGCTGAAACAGCACTTAAAATCAACAGACAAGAGCTATTTCGCGCCAACCAATGAGTGGAATGAAATGCGTTCACACGACAGGACATATAGTTGATTGATATAATTCGAATACTTAGGGATAGATTTGGTAAAAGCCCATTTTCTATCCCTTTTGAAGTTAGTTACATCAACTTTATTGTCTATTTGATTTTTATTTTATGTAATGATGTCTTTAGCCTCATTAACAAGGTTTCTTCGATTGATACTGACTCTCTATAGCACTTATAGTATTTCAGGCATTTTGATATCCTTAATTTCAGCAGGCATTTTCTGGAAGACCGGAATGTCTTTCTTTGTTGCTGTATTTTGGTTTAAACTGCTATCAATGGGGTTTATCATTATTTATATTGATCAATACAGAAAAGGAGAATATTTATATTATCGTAATCTTGGCTTATCCAAATCTGTTTTATGGACCTTCAGCCTTATGTTTGACTTTATTCTGTTTGTAAGTCTGCTAATTGGTGTTTATCAGTTGAGATGAAAAATACACTTGAGGTTGATGGAGTTTCTTTAAGTTTTTCGGGGAGAATGATTCTTTCTGATATTTATCTTAAATCTGAAACAGGTAAGATTACCGGTCTTTTAGGGAAAAACGGACAGGGAAAGACTTGTCTAATGAAAATTATAGGTGGAATTTTAGATAAGGGTAGCAAATCAGTAAGATTTAATGGAAGAGCAGTTTTCGAATTGGAAGGGAGGACTGATCTTCTTGTTTATCTGCCTCAATTTAATTTTGTTCCTTCATTTTTGACTATTAGAAGAATTCTCAAAGATTTTTCTCTGGACATTTCTGAGTTTGAAATACATTTTCCTGAATTTACTTTAAAATCAGAGATGAAGATCTCAGAATTTTCCGGAGGAGAAAGACGGCTCATTGAGCTTTATATAATTATTAAATCAAAATCTCAATTTGCCCTGCTTGATGAACCTTTTACTCACATTAGTCCAATGCAGGTTGAAAGAATTAAAAATCTGCTTATTCGGGAAAAAGAAAATAAGGGCTTTGTTATTTCTGATCATATGTTCAGGGATATAGTAGATATATCAGATAGCATTTATTTATTGAATAAAGGGGAACTATATTTAACCGAGTCCGTTGCTGACCTTGAAATACTCGGATATACCAGATTTTGATTTTTAAGTAATTCTAATACAGGCTCATGCCTGTGTGACCATTGTATAACCCAGATATAGGTCACAAGTGGCAGCAATGATTTTGGTTTCAATAAGCTGAAATTGGATTATATATAAATCAGTAAGTAAAATATTTCCCTTTTGGATTTTATTACATACTTCCATTAAAAGCAAAATGATTAATTTGATTTAAAATTAGGATCAAATGAAATCAGCAAAAAAGAAATTTGAAATCTCACGTCGTACTGCAATCCAATCGGTTTTAGGTGTTGCAGGGATGGGTATTATGTCATTACCTGAATCTTCCTATGCTATAGGTGCCGGAAGTAAAGTGCAGGCATCCCCAATGGAGCAAATTAAAGGCAATGGAGAAGTAAAAATCACCAGGCTAGAAACATTTTTGGTAAAGCCGCGCTGGATTTTTCTAAAAATCCATACCAATGTTGGAGTATATGGTCTTGGTGAACCTTTGTTAGAAGGACGAGCATTGACAATTCAAACAGCAATAAAAGAGATTGAGCCCTATTTAATTGGAAAAGACCCAAGGAACGTTGTACATCATTGGCAGGCAATATACAGGCATGCATTCTATCGCGGTGGTCCAATTCTGACAAGTGCTTTAAGTGGAATTGATCAGGCATTGTGGGATATCAAGGGAAAACTACTGAATGTTCCGGTTTACGAATTATTGGGTGGTCCTACACGCGATCGGGTAAGGGTATATGGACGTGCAAGTACTCCCGAGCAAATGAGACAGCAAAAGGCAGCAGGTTTTACGGTAATTAAAACAGGAGTTGCAAAAAAAGCTCATGCCAATATTGTTGAGAATCCAAGGTTTATTAAATATGCCATAGATAATTTTGCTTCTTTAAGAGATGCCGGCGGTGATGATATGGACATAGGAATTGATTTTCATGGCAGTATTTCGCCTCAGACAGCAAAAATTCTGATTAAAGAACTGGAAGTTTACCAGCCTATGTTTGTTGAAGAACCTTGCCAATGTCAAAATGTAGATACCATGGTCGACATTGCCAGAGGAACTCATATTCCAATAGCAACAGGAGAAAGGATTTTTACAAAATGGGGTTTCCGCGAAATACTTGAAAAGGGAGCTGCAAGTATAATTCAGCCGGATCTTTGTCATGCAGGTGGTATTACTGAGGGTAGGATTATAGCAGGTATGGCAGAGGCCTATTATGTTCCAATCGCACCTCATAATCCAATGGGACCAATATCTTTAGCTGTAGGCTTACAATTAGCCGCAAGCATCCCTAATTTTTTGGTGCAGGAACAGGTTTCATTAGGCGAGGGATATTTAAAAAGCCCTTTTAAATTACAAAAGGATGGGACTGTTTTAATTCCAAGAGGACCGGGATTAGGTATTGAACTGGATGATGCTTTAATGGCTGATAAAATAGGCCATGACTGGAAAAACCCTGAGACATATAATGCACTTGATGGCTCAGTTGTAGACTGGTAAATCGCGTTTTACAGGATATCTAATGGAATTTGTCCTGCAACTCCGGATAATTTCTGCGAATGAAACCTAAACTATCTGTTCAGTGTTGATTTTGCTCGAACATGCTTTGGGCATGTATTGTGGCGATATTGAAATGAACCTGGTTCATATTCGAAAATCATGCACCAGTATTATTATCCACAGCTGTGCAAAAGGATTGATTTGAATTTGATTTCAATAAGATGAAATTAGATTATGGTTTTATCAGTAAGTAAAACATTTTTTATCGGGCTTTTATCAGCTGCTCTGGTTGTCACTTCCTGTAAAAGTAAAAAAATCATTAGTGATGTTTCCGGAGTAAAACCGGCGGTTCGGGGAAGCGTAACAGAACGTTATGCTTCAATCCTTAACGTTAAGGAGAAGGAGCTCCGGAATGAGAAGCTCTATCATTTTATTGATAAATGGATGGGTGTTCCTCACCGTACGGGGGGAATGGATCTGAAAGGAATTGATTGTTCCGGATTTACTTATCTGCTTGAAAAGGAAGTTTATGACAGGTCATTACCCCGAACTGCAAAATCAATGGCAGAGGAAGTCAGGCGTAAGTATGAAGAAGACCTGAAGGAAGGGGATCTTGTTTTCTTTGATTTTGATGGCCAGAAATTCAGCCATGTCGGAGTATATCTGCATAATAATAAGTTTGTTCATGCATCAACGTCTAAAGGTGTAATAATCAGTAATTTAAAAGATGCCTGGTATTATAAGTATTTCAGCCGGGCGGGGAGTGTAAGACCTTAAACTCAATTCTTGCCTGATTTTATCTCATTGTATGCATAAATCATTAATTTTAACCAGATTTTTAATCCCCGGATATTTATGAGCAAAGAAAAAGGCGACTATTCATTCTGGATAAAATATAAACGTTTTGCCTCAACTGAAATACTAATGTATCTGATTATGGTTCTTGGTATTATTGCGGGCATAATAATCTTTAGCTAATCGCATGAAATTAAATCTGAAACGTCCGCTTGCTTTTTTTGATCTGGAAACAACTGGGGTAAATGTTGCAACAGATCGTATTGTAGAAATCTCTATCCTGAAAGCAATGCCTGATGGGACCGAGCAGATTAAAACCATGCGAATTAATCCGGGTATCCCTATTCCTCTGGAATCATCATTGATTCATGGGATTTATGACGAGGATATCAAACATTCTCCTACATTCAAACAGGCCGGGGAGGAGTTGGCGAGATTTCTTGACAATGCCGATCTGGCCGGATATAACTCAAACCGCTTTGATATTCCGGTATTAATGGAGGAATTTCTCAGAGCCGGTATTGATTTTGATATTGAAAACCGTCATTTTGTTGATGTTCAGAATATCTTTCATCAGATGGAGCAGCGTACCCTGAAAGCAGCTTATCAGTTTTATTGTGGTAAGGTCATTGAAAATGCACACTCTGCCGAAGCGGATATTAAGGCAACTTATGAAGTGCTGAAAGCTCAGATTGAAAAGTATGCAGATCAGGAATGGGAGGATAAGAAAGGGCAAGTCAGTAAACCTGTTCAGAATGATATCGAAGCATTGCATAAGTTTACCAACCTGAATAAACCGGTTGATTTTGCAGCCAGAATGGTTTATGACGAAAATGGTGTCGAGGTGATTAATTTTGGAAAACATAAAGGCAGAGCTGTTGAGGATGTATTTCAAACAGAACCAAGTTACTATAACTGGATGCTGAATGGCGATTTTCCTCTTTATACCAAACGTTGCCTGGAAAAAATATGGAATCGATTTAATGCTAAGAAAGAGCATCTGAGAACTGAAAAAAATGCTGCTGCTTCAACTCAAAGGGCTGAGAACTCTTCTCAAAAGAGCTCTAAAGAGGAGGCTAAACCTATCACAAATGATCATCTGGAACAGTTGAAGATGAAGTTTGGGAAATAGTTGACAATTGACAGTTGATAATGAACCGATAGCCATCGGGTAGAGAATTGAGAGTGGGGAATTGGTAGTACCAGGCAACTGACAACTGACAACGGATAACTGGTATCTGGTATCGGGCAACATTTATTCCACCGGGTAATACGCTTTACTAATCACTCTTTCATCGCTTAGCAGCGGATGTAATGTTTCTGATCCAAGTACGGCCCGCAGTGTAGATTTCTTTCCATTAACCCATACCTTGTTCTGAATCAGTCTGATACCGTGGCTGTAATCTACATGGTCGGAGGTATGGCCATTGTATAGGGGTTGTATGGCTTTTCCATCAGTTTTATGCCATCCGTAAATCACTACCCTCGATTTCATGTCGGGAGTGTATATTTTATTGGAAATAACCACATCCTTCTTGTTCCCGGAAACAAGACTGCCCAATGGAAAGTTTTGCAGTGAGTTTTCTCTTTGCTGACGTATCGTTAGGTTATGCTTTTCAAATACCGGCACGGTAATCATTGCTCTGGAAGGGGGAATAGGCTGTGGAGTCAATTTAACAGCAGCTTGTTTAAAGATCTTGTCAGATATTTTTCTTGTAGGTAAGCTGCATTTGAGCATATCCGCAACCTTTTGAGCTAATTGAGGGCTCATCGGACAATAGAAATAATCTTCATTACTGCCGATGGCAATGAAATCAGCGAGGACAAAGTATCTTATGATATGGACTTTACCTAAAATTGAAACAGTATCCCTAATCTCAGTCAGACGACGTAAAAAAGGAGGAATATTTCCGGATTTTACCTCATTAAATATGATTTTTTCCCTTTCGGTTAAGCTGAGTGTGCTATCACTTATGGTTTTTACGAATTCAGATCCACTCAGTGCATCTGAAGAGCGTTTTTGAATGGCTAATTTTTGACTGATTACTGGTAAATTAAATAGGAGCAGAATAATGAGCAGTACATACTTCATCCTATAAAGTTAAGAAACATCTCAACGCTTATCTAATTCAGATAGATTAGACATGTAAGAATCACTTACAGGAATAGTATGATCTAGTATGGTAATCTGATGTCTTTCTACTTTTTGGATGGCATGTATTGCTGCCATATAGGAACGGTGGGTTCTGATGAATTTGTCTTTAGGCAGTATGATTTCAATTTCTGAAAATGTCATGCGTGAAAGCAGACTTTTATCCTTCAATACAAAATTGACATAGTTTCCAGCCGCTTCAAGGTATAAAATGTCTGAGAAAAGTACTTTTTCCTGTTCGTAACCGGTTTTAAGAAAGATAAAATCAGTATTTCCGGTCTTATTTCTCAACTGATAGAGTTCGTAAGCTTTATTGCAGCCTTTAATAAATCTGCTTAACGAAAATGGCTTAAGCAGATAATCGATTGCATCCAGTTCAAAGCTGGTTACGGCATGCTCAGAGTATGCCGTAGTGAAAATAACCATGGGCTTTTTGCTCAGACTGTTCATGAAGTCAATTCCTGAAATATCCGGCATTTTGATGTCCAGAAAGATCAGATCAACATTTCCTTTCTGAAGGTATTCCATCGCCTGAAAGGCATCTGTAAATTCAGCTTTCAGGTTCAGGAAAGGAACTTTTGAGGCATGATTACGAACGACTTCAAGAGCTAAGGGTTCATCATCCAGTGCAATGGCTATCATGGTGTAAATGTATCATTTAAATGAGTTTTTTCGATGATTTTATCAATACCCTGAATGGCTGATATATGCTTTCTGATAAAATGTCCGACACTTTTGCGGTCGAGCCACTCTTTAATGATATGGCAGTCATGGTCAGTAATAAAATGCCTGGTATGCCCGGCCGGCTCATTCATGGCGATGGCTGCTTTTTCGCCGGATGTTTTCATTGCCGGGGCAATTCCTGAACCTTCAATACAAAGAGAAGATCCAAAACTAAAAATCAAAATACTTATAAGCTTTTCCATGTCAGAAAGATTAATCAAGTTGGATAGTCAGGTGGATGAAAAACTCTTTTCCGCTCTCACGGATAGATAATTCATGCTTTCCCGGATATAAAAGCCGGAGTCTTTGCTGTACATTATTTAAACCGATGCCGTTATTATCCTTTTCAGGGTCATTTAAAGTCTTGACGTGCATACTGTTTGAAACATCGAAATATAAGGTTTTATCTTTCGTCACAAGACTGATCCTGATGTTTGATGGTTCTTTGAGACTGATGCCATGCTTGAATGCATTTTCCACAAATGGAATGAGCAGCATCGGTGCAATCTGAAGAATACCCGTATGTTCTTCTATTTCTGAATGTATTTGTATATCTGGTGAGGATTGTGTGCGTAAAGTCTGGAGACCGATATAATTGTTGAGGTACTCAATTTCTCTGGTCAGTGATATTTTTTCCTGTAGGTTTTCCCTGAGCATAAATCGCATCATATCCCCGAGTTTTTGAATTCCTTCAGAGGTTCTGTCTGCTTTTTCCTGCAAGGCTGTGCCATAGAGGGTATTCAGCACGTTGAATAGAAAATGAGGGTTAATCTGTGAGCGCAGAAAGTTCAGATCTGCTGTTGAGCGCCCCAGGGCTGTCTGTAGTCCTTTAATTTCATAGTCTATTGAGGTTCTGTGTTTGTAAACATACCACGATAAAGGAGCCGTAAACAACAGTTGAAAGATGATATTGAACAGCGAAGTTAAAAAGGCTATTTCATTATGATGATTGGGTATCAGAACCAAAAGTATAATAAGTAAGGGTATAGTGCCGACTAAAACAAACCGTAAGAAGTTCTTTAGGTAGGTTTTGAAGGGTTTGTTTTTGCTAAAGATCTCAGGCAGCAGGGCATACATGGAATAACCGTATAAAAATATTGCTGCAAGAGAACAGGTGGCTAATACCACTACAACTTCTGCATCACTCTTGCCGATTAATAAAAGAAACAGTCCAATCATCCAGAAGATGAATGCAAATATCCCATCACGGGTAATCACCCTGTATTTAGCCTGTATCAGATCTGAATTTTCAAGAAGATAGATTGCAAGGAACTTTATTACATTATACAAAGTGAACATCATCAGGAGCCAGAAAGAGTAAATGGCCGCTTCCTGAAATAACTTTGAATAAAGATCAGTTTCTGAATATTTATCGAAAAGATATCCCTGGGTCCAGGTATCGGTAACAGCAAGGACAACACTGATCAGGTAAAATATAATCAGTGTGAGGATAATATTCAGTGTGATATTTTCTTTTCTGCTGATAGGAGGAACGATCACAAAGGTGAGGAGACAGTAGCCGGCGTAAAAACTGATGTATTTGCATAACATCGGTAAAAAATAATTGCTGAAGTAAGCATAACGCTGATGAGCCTCATCAAATTCGATCCTTCCCGGCTGCCAGCTATTGTTTATAGCACCTGAAACAAGGAAAAATACAGAAAAAACGAACATGGTCGTTGCAGCCCAATATTCTATTCTGTTAATGTCTGATGGATTTTTGAATATATTTTTCATTTCTGTATCTGTATTAACCAATTTTCTGAACGAATGATGGTACAATGATACTTCTGTCGGATATTTAATACTAATAAATGTGACGGGACAGGTAAAAAATGTGACGAAAGGGTAAATTCCATGAAATAAGGCAGGAAAATATTCCTGCTAAACGGATTTCAGAAAATCAATATTTCTTTTCAGACCTTTGAATTTAGTTCGTTTGACTGCTGAATTTTTGAATACCTTATTGAAAGTTTCTTCTGTTATTTCCTGCCAGTCTGAGCTTTTAAGTCCCAGAATACCTTCATTCGGACTGAAGTTTTGTTCGGTATTTAGTACAGAAAATTTATTCCAGGGACAAACATCCTGACAAACATCACAGCCAAACATCCAGTTGTCCATTTTCCCTCTGAATTCAGCCGGCAGCTCATTTTTAAGTTCAATGGTAAGATATGAAATACAGCGGCTTCCATCTACGATATAGGGAGCTACGATTGCGTCAGTAGGGCAGGCATCAATACATCGTGTACAGGTTCCGCAATAATCCTTCGAAGGGTTGATGTCATACTCAAGATCCAGATCGAGAATCAGTTCAGCCAGAAAGAAGAATGAACCGGCTGTTTTATTAATGAGGTTACTGTGTTTTCCAACCCAGCCTAATCCCGATTTCTTTGCCCATGCCTTGTCCAGAACCGGAGCAGAATCAACAAAAGCACGTCCGTTTACCTCTCCGATTTCCTGCCTGATTACCTCCATAAGCAGCTTAAGCTTGTCTTTGATCACAAAATGATAATCTGTTCCGAAAGCATACTTGCTTAATTTGGGTGCGGCAGGATCTTCCTGTTTTTTATCGGTATAATAGTTTAGGGATAATGAAATCACTGATCTTGCCCCTTCAACAAGTATTCTGGGGTCAAGTCTTTTGTCAAAATGGTTTTCCATATAGCTCATTTCTCCATGAAAACCATTTCTTAACCAACTTTCAAGTTTCGGTGCTTCTTCCTCCAGAAATGCTGCTTTTGAAATACCGCAAAACTGAAAACCCAGTTTAGCTGCTTCCATTTTAATGAACTCTGAATATTTCGACCTGTTGACCATTATTTAGTTCAAAGATAGGAAATAAGTGCCGGTGGTTCTTCGGTTGATATGGGCAATTAAAATACAATGGAGCAGAAAAAGGCCTTTATGGTATAGCATTTGTAACAAGTTCTTCACTAAACCGAAAAACTATGAAAACACAATTTCTAAAATTTTCAGCCCTGGCACTGGTCCTGATGACCACTGTCCGAACAAATGCTCAGGAAAACCCCGGGCGTCCAAAATTATTTTCGCCGTCATCTTCATTCAATACCTGGTCTGTTGGTATCAATGGCGGTATCCTTGCTCCAACAATTATCAGTGGAAAGAATGATTTTACACAATGGAAGGCTGATATAGGATATGGGGTTACTATTAAAAATCAACTATTACCTGCCTTAGGAATTCAGGCCGATTTTCTTGCCGGCAAACTTAAAGCTGATAACAGCAGGGACTGGGGTAATGGAATGGCTCCGGTGAGCCCTTATAGTTCTTTTGAAACCAGGGTGGCTTATGCCACAAGTTTGAGTGGAAATTTAACTCTGGCTAATATTTACTGGATGAACCGTGAAAATGTTGTGCGGCCTTATATGACTGCCGGTTATGGATTGATGGGTTACAAAGTGACCGTAAAGGATCAGTCCGGAACTCAGACGAAGTTCAATGCCGGTGAAAATGTGGAAGAAGCCTTTATACCAATCGGCTTTGGTTTAAAATTCAGCTTATCTAATTCCGTGAATCTTGATCTTGGTTACAAGATGAATTTTGTAGACGGAGACAATCTGGATGGTTATCGTGCGGGTCCTCAAAATGATAAATTCTCTTATACACATATCGGACTTGAATTTGCTTTAGGCCCTAAATCTAAAACCCAGCTTTCTTCCTATAACCCGGTTGCCGCATTGCAGGATGATTATATTACCCGAAATGCATCACTTCAGGCTATGTTAGAAGCCGACAGAGCCAAGCATGCCGCTCATATGGAAGAGATGAACAAAGAGAGGATGCGTTTTCTGAGCGACAGTGATAAGGATGGTGTATCCGACTATTTTGATAAATGTCCGAATACCCCTGCCGGAGTACAGGTAGATGGTGCGGGTTGCGAGATCAAGGCAACCGTTGTTAATCCGGTTAAGGTGGTTGTAACAGAAGAAGACAGAAAAGTGGTTGCTGAAGCTATCCGTAACCTCGAATTTGATTTTGCTAAATCCACTATCCGTTCCACTTCATTCCCAAGCCTTAACAGGGTTGCAGACCTTTTAAAAACCAAAGATTTCAGTCTGAAATTAGCAGGCCATACGGATAATATTGGTAGTAATGCCGCAAATATGAAGTTGTCTAAAGACCGCGCTGAATCAGTTAAATCCTATCTGGTTAGTCAGGGTGCTAATCCTTCAAGAATTGAGGCCACCGGATATGGTGAAAGTCAGCCTATAGCAAGCAATAAAACAGCTAAGGGGCGTCAGCAAAACCGAAGAGTAGAATTTACATTATATTAAGCCTGCCCTTTTAATAAAAATGGCTGCTCATTTGAGCAGCCATTTTTATTTTATCGTGTTGCTAAATAGTTCAAGCGTTCTTTGCCATGCCAGTTTAGCGGCATCAGCATTGTATCGTTCACCTCCTGTATCATTGTTGAAGGCATGCTGCACCCCTTCATACATAAATAATTGATAATCAACTCCAGATGATTTCAGTGCTGTCTCATAGGCAGGAATTCCTGCATTGATACGTTCGTCCAGTCCGGCATAATGCAGCATGACTTTAGCCTTAATTTTGGGAACATCCTTAGCATCCGGCTGACCGCCATAATAGGCTACTGCAGCTTTCAGAGATTCTGAATTTACGGCAAGAAGATTGGACATTCTGCCTCCCCAGCAGAAACCGACACAGGCAGTTTTGTCATTACTTTCTTTTCTTGATTGAAGATAATTCAATCCATTCAGGAAATTATTCAGGTTTTTTGATGCATCAATTTTAGTGAACATCGCTCTTGCAGCATCCGTATCTTCCGGTGTACCGCCAAAAGGAGAGAGGGCATCCGGAGCCATTGCCATAAATCCGGCCTTTGCAAGTCTGCGGGTAATGTCCTTAATGTGCAGGTTTAATCCTCTGTTTTCATGGATGACAAGAACACTTCCAAGTTTTTGCGGAGTATTCGGCCTGGCCAGATAGCCATTCATAATGCAATCATCACCGGGATAGCTGATTCCTTCTATAATCAGACCCTGATCTTTTTCAGAAACTGTTTCTGCATTTACATAACCAACTTCCAGCGCAGAAAGAGCAGTCATAGCCATTGCCATACTTCCGGTAAGTTTTACCAGACGACTCATAAACTGATTTCTGCTGAGCGGTTTATGAGTATACTCGTCGTAAAGATTGATGATTTCCTGATCCATAAGATTTACATTTAGTATAAATTTAAATCTTATTCAGGTCAAAACAAGGTATTTCCACCGGATTTGATTCTTCCCAGATGTCTGTAGGCACTCTCCGTACATTCGCGTCCTCTGGATGTACGCATGATATAGCCCTCCTGTATCAGAAATGGTTCATAAACCTCTTCAATGGTTCCTTCATCCTCACCAACTGCCGTAGCAATGGTCTTAAGGCCTACCGGTCCGCCTTTGAATTTATCGATGATGGTGACAAGGATTTTATTGTCCATTTCATCCAAACCATGCTCATCTACATTCAGTGCATTCAGTGCATATTTTGCAATTTCAGTATCTATTGTGCCGGTACCCTTGATTTGCGCAAAATCCCGGGTACGGCGAAGGAGTGCATTGGCAATACGGGGTGTTCCGCGACTTCTTCTGGCAATTTCATAAGCTCCCTCATCAGATATTCCGGTTTTCAGGATCTCGGCCGAGCGCAGAACAATGGTCGTCAGTAATTTGGCATCGTAATATTCCAGCCTGCTGTTGATACCAAAACGGGCTCTCAAAGGTGCTGTAAGTAATCCCGAACGGGTGGTGGCTCCCACAAGGGTAAATGGATTTAAGGATATCTGAACAGAACGGGCATTGGGTCCGGTTTCGAGCATGATGTCGATTTTAAA
>Ga0208492_1000415_pt1 | contig 36528 bp, 36 predicted proteins | sample Subbioar_CSW14AB_FD_184820 | JGI IMG/M metagenome (GOLD analysis project Ga0208492, IMG submission 184820) | Serpentinite rock and fluid subsurface biosphere microbial communities from McLaughlin Reserve, California, USA - CR12Mar_CSW14AB (SPAdes) | ecosystem: Environmental > Terrestrial > Deep... | reverse complement strand
CCTTCGCCCCAGCACTCCCCCATATTCGGGCAATTACCACTTTCACAGATGGTATGTAGTTTATGCGTATCTACCAGGCCTCTAACGTGCTTATAACTCTCCCCAATAGGCAGTTTAACCCTAAGCCAGTTGGGCTTTTTTAAGGGTGTATCGCTGGATACAACAGTATCTTGAGGTATTTTGGGTACAACAGGTAATTCTTGCATGCGCTTCAATTCTAGGGCACAAAATTAACTACTTTCTTCTACCGAATGTAAATGCTGCGTAAGCATTAAAGAAGAAGTTCTTTTCGGGGTTTAACAAAAGAATGGGCATTTTCTGGGAATAGTAGGATGCATTGATGCCCACATCAATGGCAGAAAGCAATTCATTGTAGCGGCCATAATCAAACCGAAGGGCGAATTTGGCATGAACGCCCGGCACAAATTTTATTTCATTGAAGCCTTTAAATAGCCCGCCTCTTCCCAAGATGGCATTTGGATCAAGAAAAATAGCTTCATTGGTTCCGTCGTATTTAATTTGCTTTCTCTCCCCTGTCTGGAGATTCTGAACATCTAAATAATAAGGTTTTAGTAATCCGGCACTCAATCCTGCACCATATATAGCAGAAACTGCAATACCATTTTTATTTCCTTTACCCCCTATTAATTTCTGCTGTCCAAAACCTAAATTGAGGTAATAGAAATTATTCTGTTTTCCATAGATATAATTGGAAATCAGAATAAACCCACCAGAGGAGGAAAGTGTAGGTATGCGCTCTTCCTTGGGATGTTTTCTTTCTCCAAATTCCAACCACCATAGATTGGTGGAAGTAATGGATTTATATTTGCCTTTTTCGTATTTCAGTCCCCAGCCATCCGTATTTAAATTAATACTGAAAGCACTTTGTTTATTAAATATTAATGCACCTTCTTCTTCCTGTTTAATTAACTGGTTTATTTTCTCCCTTCTCTCCTCCTTCTTTTGAGCACGTTGCATAGCGGCTTCAGAAAGTTGTTTTTTCTGCGCCATTAACCCTGTTCCCGACAAGAGACAAACCACGAAAAATAGTTTCTTCACTTCCATTTAATTTGATAGATGTAAATTTAAAGCAAAATTGATGCAATGACTTCACAAATTATTTATACCAGCGACTTAAGAACCACTGCTACCCATTTACAAAGCGGATCTGCAATTGAAACCGATGCACCTACCGACAACAAGGGAAAAGGGGAAAGGTTTTCCCCCACCGATTTAGTGGCAACTGCACTGGCTTCCTGTATGATTACCACCATGGGCATCAAAGCCCAGACCATGGACAATATTATACTGGACGGAACAAAGGCAGATGTTACCAAAGTAATGTATCCGGATCCTCGCCGTATTGGCAAAATCGTCATACATATTCAATTTCCTGAATCCTTACAAAACCTGAGCGATAAGGAAAAAACCATTTTGGAAAACACCGCCAGAACCTGTCCGGTAGAAAGGTCATTACATCCCGATCTGGAACTGGATCTAACATTCAGCTGGTAGAAGATACGGAAAAAGGAAAGGCTGCTGCTTAGAAAACAGGCAGCGCCTTCACCACCCTGCTTACCGGCAAGCCCATCACATTGTAAAAATCCCCGTTAATAGAGGCGATTCCAATCACTCCAATCCATTCCTGTATGGCATAAGCACCTGCTTTATCATAAGGCTTATATTGGTCTACATAATGTTCTATCTGTGCCTGACTTAGTGCATGAAACTGAACATGGGTTGTTTCTGAAAAAGCAATCTCTTCTTGTTTGTCTAAAATAACTACACCGGTAATAACCCTGTGTTGCTGACCAGACAATCTGGAAAGCATGGCAATGGCATCTGCTCTATCTTTTGGCTTATTGATGATCTCGTTGTTTAATACCACAACAGTATCCGCTGCCAAATAAACTGGTGATTCAAAATCTTTACCATCCAGCTTTCTTTTTTCCTGAACAGCAATTGCTTTTGCGCGGGCAATATGAATGGGAATTTCAGTAGGATCCATTTCCGTTGAAAAACTTTCATCCGTTTCTACAACTTCAATTGTAAAATTAATTTCAGCCCATTCCAGTAATTGTTTTCTTCTAGGGCTTTGGGAAGCCAGTATTAATGATCTTTGCATGTTAACTAATCATAAAATTGAAAGAATACCATAGACAGAATACCTGTAAACATTACCCACTTAATTAAGGTACTTAAACGATGATATTCCTTTATTGTATGCGCTTTGTATAGTTTATGTGCAATAACTGCAAGGGGCATTATAATAAATAGCAAACAGTACAAAGCACTATGCCACCAACCAAGGCCCAACACATAAAACTGTAAAATCAATAAGGCAGCAATTAATACCACAAGCCAAACTGCAACAAATACCTTAGTTGCACGAATACCCCAGACAATGGGCATGGTTCTACATCCATACTTTTGATCACCCTCCATATCTTCCATATCTTTTACAACTTCCCTTACCAAAGAAATAATAAAGGCAAACGCAGCATATAAAATAGTTAATCGGAAAAACCGCACTTTGTCATGATCTAGCCCAAGCATTTCGTGCATTACCAGAGGATATTTGGCAAAGAATAAAATTAAAATGACCCAGGCTGTTAGGAATGAAATCAGGACATTCCCAATTAACAATTGTTTTTTAAAATTGGTAGAATATAACCACAACAATAAAATTGCTGCCAGGTTGCCCAGCACCAGGTGCCAGTATTGGTTTATTGGTAAAGCCAATGCTGTAAAGAAAAGACCTGCAAGGCTCAAAGTCATATGCCAGAATATGACCCATCTTCTGTTGATGATTACATTCACCACCATTTTTTCCGGTTTATTTACTTGATCAATATTCTGATCAAAATAATCATTGATAATATAACCGGCTGCAGCTATGAAAACAGAGGCGATTAGCAGTTGTATAAATGTATTCGAAAATGCAGTTAAGTTGCTGGATGGATAAACACGACCATAAATTGCCCACTCAAATAAACACTGTGTAAGAACAATGAATACCAGATTTGGCCATCTAATCAGTCTTAAGAATGCGGCAATAAGTTTCAAAAGCTACGCTTATTTATATCAGCGCCTATTGGGCTCTGAGTGTAAAATCTTCATTCCAGTCATTACGGAGTTTCATTACCTTTTCTATCACTTCCCTTACGCAGCCCATCCCGCCGTTTTTCTCTGAAATATAATAAGATACCGATTTAATTTCTGTTACCGCATCAGCCGGACACACTGCCATTCCTGCCCATTGCATACAGGCAAGATCGGGTATATCATCCCCCATGTACAGACAATGCTGCTGATCCTCTATCTTGTTACCAACCAGTTCCTGCAAGAGGGATAGCTTGTCGGTAACCTGCATATGTACTTCTTTTACCCCTAGTTTGTTCAGTCGCTCCATTACTTCAGGTGATTGACCACCGGAAATGATAATAACACGGTACCCTTTTTTAATGGCCAGCTGTAGTGCATATCCATCTTTGATGTTCATGCTGCGTACCATGAGCCCGTTGGGCATAACCAGTAAAGTACCATCGGTTAATACCCCGTCAACGTCAAATACAAACGTTTTGATTAAACTGAACTTTTCCAATATATTATTTTTGGTTATCTCTCCATTCATACACCCAGGCACTCTGAATCATTTCCAGATGACCTTCTGTGCTTTGCTCTCTGGTACCTTCAAAACCAGGCACTTCTAAAATCCATTCCAATAAATCAGTAAAACGGATTCTGTAAATTTTAGCTTCAGTGAAATCGTCTCCGAAACGCTCATACAATTTCATGGCAATATCTTCGTGGTCATTCCAATGAATGGGTGGCTCAAAATGGCTCATATATTTTCTTTAAAGTACTTGACTGAATAATTATTCTCCTAAAAATTGGGTTTGATCAGGTAAGGTAACACTGACTTTACCGGAACCAGGCTGCAGAACACACTGACAACCCAATCTTGAATTAATTCTTGGATTCACTGCTCTGTCAATAAAATCTTCTTCTCTGTCACCCAATTCTTCCAAGTGTTCCGCGCCACTGTTCACATACAAATGACAGGTACTGCAAGCGCAAACTGCCCCGCAATTGTGGTGCAATTCAATGCCATTGTCTAAGCAAACCTCCAGTAAACTCTGGTCAGGGGCAATATTATCCAAGACTACTTTCTCTAATCCTTTCTGTTCAAATTCAATTTCAATAGTATACATAATCACAATTTGGTTGGCAAAAGTATTTAAAACTCTTATTAACCCCTATTATGCTAAAAAGTTTAGTCGGAATTAATTAAATATCTTTGAATCATGAAGATGAAATGGAGTCAGCGGATATTGCTTAAATATTACAGAACTAAAATAAAAACACTCGGGATAGTTTCACCCGAAAAAGCAGCAGCTGCTGCTTTTGACCTGTTCTGCACCCCTTTCAAAGTTAAAAAAGGAGTCAAGATCCCCTCCATTTTTCACCATTCAACCCCTGTATCGGTAGATCTCAGAGACGTAACGGTAAGGGGATTCCAATGGAAATCTGAACTGGCTCAAGCAAAAAAAGTACTGATCATTCACGGTTTCAGTAGTTATTCTTACAAATTTGAGTCCTATGTAACACCGTTGGTGAAAAGCGGTTACGAGGTACTGGCATTTGATGCACCAGGTCACGGAATTAGTGATGGTAAAAGAATTAATGCGCTTATTTACAGGGATTGTATCCTGACCATAGAAAAACAATTTGGTCCTTTCTATGGGATGATTGGTCATTCACTGGGCGGCTTAGCCGCCAGCTTAGCCATTGAGAAAATGGAAAATATCAGCAATAGAAAACTGGTATTAATTGCCCCTGCTACTGAAACAAAAAGAGCCATCGAGAACTTTTTCGCCCTGATTCCTGCAAAAAAAGAAGTGCAAGAGGCATTTGAAGCCTATATCCGGCAATTGGCGGGAGAACCAATAGAATATTTTTCTGTTCCCAGAGTGGTAAAAAAAATAGCTGCAAAGGTACTTTGGGTACACGATGAAACAGATACCATCTGCACATTCAAAGATGTAAAACCACTATTAACAGAGGATATACCCAGTACACAATTTTATATAACACATGGATTGGGGCACAATAAAATATATAAGGAATCAAGTACGCGCAACAAAATAATGGCATTTTTGGAACCTTCTTCCGAGCCCAATTTTTTGTGATTTAATCCTTTCACCTAATATTGCATTGCATTTAACCCAAATCATTGAAGTAAAATCTTAGAATCGGAATTTCTACATGGCAAAAAATTTACTGATCGTTGAGTCGCCCGCAAAAGCAAAAACCATTGAAAAAATTCTGGGTAAGGATTTTGAAGTGAGAAGTTGTTATGGTCATATTAGAGACCTGGAAAAGGACGACATGGGTATAGATGTAAACAATCATTATCAGCCCCGTTACAAGGTTCCTGACGAGAAGGAAAAAGTTGTAAAAGAGCTGAAACAAATGGCTAAAAAAGCTGAAGAAGTATGGCTTGCATCGGATGAGGACCGTGAAGGAGAAAGCATCAGCTGGCATTTGGCAGAAGTTTTAGGCTTAGACCCTCGTTCTACTAAAAGAATTGTTTTCCATGAAATTACTGCACCCGCTATCAAAAAAGCAGTAGATAATCCCAGGCTAATTAACATGAACCTGGTGAACGCCCAGCAAGCAAGAAGGGTATTGGATCGTTTGGTGGGATTTGAATTGAGTCCGGTTTTATGGCGTAAAATTGGCATGCAAAGAAGTCTGAGTGCAGGAAGGGTGCAAAGTGTAGCGGTACGACTAATCGTTGAGAGAGAGCGTGAAATCAATCAGTTTATTGCGGAAAGTTCCTTTAAGATTGAAGCAATATTTAAAGCAACCGATATTAATGGGAAACCTGTACAATTCAAAGCAGAAGGCCCAGGAAGATTGCATACAACGGAAGAAGCAGGCGCTTTTCTTGAAAGTTGCATTAATGCAAAATATACTGTTAAAGACATTCAGGTAAAACCTGCTAAAAGAACACCGGCTGCGCCCTTTACTACTTCTACCCTTCAGCAGGAAGCTTCCAGAAAAATGGGCTATAGTGTAAGCAAGACCATGCTTATAGCGCAAAAATTATATGAAAGTGGTAAAATCACTTATATGCGTACAGATAGTATTGCATTGAGTGAAACAGCATTGGGGGATATACAGAACGAAATCAATAAAAGCTACGGGTCTAAATACCATCAGCCCCGTAAGTTCAAGAATAAAAACGAAAGTGCACAGGAAGCACACGAAGCAATCCGTCCAACCTATATGAGCAATCACACGGTGGAAGATGAAGAATGTAAGCGATTGTATGAACTCATTTGGAAAAGAACCATTGCTTCTCAAATGAGCGATGCTGCTTTTGAAAAAACAACAGCTAAAATTGAAGTAAGCACTAACCACGAAATGCTCACTGCCACAGGCGAAGTCATGCAATTCGATGGATTTTTAAAGGTATACATGGAGGGCAAAGACGAAGAAGATGAAGAGAGCACAGAAGGTATGTTACCACCTATAAAAGTGAATGAGGTGCTTGATTTTCAGTACATGAATGCAAGTGAAAAATTCACAAAGCCTGCAGCAAGATATACTGAAGCTTCCCTTGTAAAAAAACTGGAAGAATTAGGCATTGGAAGACCTTCTACCTACGCTCCTACCATTTCTACCATCATGAAAAGGAACTATGTAGAAAAAAGGGATAAGGAAGGAATCAGGAGAGCAGCCACTATATTAAAGCTGACTGCTAGCAATGAAATTGAAAAGGAAATTATTCAGGAAAATACCGGAGCGGAAAAAGGAAAACTATTCCCTACCGATTTGGGAATGGTTGTTACAGATTTTCTGAAACAACACTTTAATAAAGTGATGGACTTTGGCTTTACCGCCAAAATTGAAGCAGAATTCGATGAAATTGCAGAGGGTAATTTAACCTGGAATAATATGATTGATGGTTTTTATAAACCCTTTCATGAAACTATTGAACATACACTGGAAAATGCAGAGAGAGCCAAGGGCGAAAGAGAGTTGGGTATTGATGCAGCAACCGGAAAAAGAGTAATCGCCCGTATGGGGAGATATGGTCCGATGGTACAAATTGGAGACACGAGTGATGAAAATGAGAAAGCGCGTTTTGCCAAATTGAAACCCTCTCAAAGCATTGAAACCATTACTATGGAAGAAGCCATGGAACTGTTTTCTTTGCCAAGAACATTGGGCGAATACGAAGGAGCAGAATTGTCTGTAAACCTTGGAAGATTTGGTCCCTATATTAAATTAGGGGAACAATTCATCTCTATTCCCAAAGGGGAAGATTTACACGAGATGGATCTGACCAGAGCCATTCAATTGATTAAGGAAAAACAGGAGGCCGATGCCCCCGTTGCATTTTACAAGGAATTACCTGTAACAAAAGGCAAAGGAAGATTCGGGCCATTCATTAAATGGAATGATTTGTTTATCAATATCCCAAAGGCGTATAATTTTGATTCATTGAGTCAACAGGACATTAATGAATTGGTTGAAAAGAAACTGGAAAAAGAAGCCAACCGCTTCATTCAGCAATGGCCATCAGAGAAAATTGCCATTGAAAACGGTCGCTGGGGTCCGTTTATCCGCTTCCAGAAGAAAATGCTAAAATTGGGGAAATTGGCAGACGGCACAAAACCAACTGCCGAATCGCTCTCGAACATCAGTTTGGAGGATGTAAAGAAAATGATTGAAGAGCAGTTACCCGGAGCTTTCACCAAAAAAACAGCAGCAAAGAAAGCCGCTACCAAAAAGGCAGCTTCCAAGAAAGCAGCGCCAAAGAAGTCCGTTACTAAAAAAGCTACTCCAAAAAAAGGAGCCACAAAAAAATAAGTATTTGTTTTCTTACAATCCAATAAATTGGTATCACAAGACTCATAAAAAAACTCCGACTAAGTCGGAGTTTTTTATTGGCAGTTGTCAACTATAAACAACTTATAAAACCATATTATTGCTAAGCCCTACCCATTTCTCTTAAGAAACGCACATGTGCTACCACTGCTCTGCGCATAGTAGGATATTCAATGTATTGTAATTGGTATTCCTGACAAACCTTTTTCACAATCTCACTGATGGCAGGATAATGCACGTGAGAAATTTTAGGGAACAAATGGTGTTCAATCTGAAAGTTCAGACCGCCTACTAACCAACTTATTAATTTATTCTTGGTAGCAAAATTTGCTGTGGTTTTAATCTGATGTGCAGCAAACTCATCAGGCAATCTGTGTGATTCAATGTCGGCTACAGGAAATTCTGTATGTTCAACCGTGTGAGCCAACTGGAAAACGATGCTAAGCACAAAACCAGCAAACAAACTCATAGTAAAGAAACCAATCACCCAGTTTATCCATCCTACAACAACAACGGGTATAACAATGAATACTGCAGCGTGATACACTTTAACTGCCCAGAATTCAATATGATCGGAAAGACTCATTTTCTTCAAAGGAACATTTCCGATTTTTTGTGTAAAATATTTTTTGTAGTCTGTAAAGAAAATCCAGAAAACATACAACAGCATGTATAAAACCCAGAAATATAAATGTTGAAAACGATGCGCCTTCATTCTTTTCTGAGTTGGTGCCATACGCATTAATATGCCCACTTCAATATCATCATCAACACCATCTACATTGGTAAAACTATGATGAATCATATTGTGTTTCATATTCCACATAAAGTGATTGGCACCTAATAAGCTGATTGAAGAAGCAGCAATTTTGTTTACCCAACGGTTGGTACTAAAACTTCCATGACTACCATCGTGCATTACATTGAAACCAATACCTGCAACTAAACCACCTAAAATGATGCATTCGGTAACAGCAAAATACCAGGCAGGAGTAAAAAACACGAGATGCGTGTAAACAATTACAAAAGCAATTACCATAATAATCGCTTTGGTAAATAACTTGGGGGTCCCTGTAGCATCAATGCCACGTTCATCAAAGTAAGCCTGTACTCTTTTTTTCAACTCTAAATGAAGGGATTGCTTAACAGCGGGGAATTTTGGGATAGTAAATGTACTCATTCAAAAAAATTGATAATCACAAAGGTAGAATTTAACAGCCAGATACCTTTGTTAATGTTACTAATTTAAAAAGAAAATGACAAATCAACGACAGACTGTTTAAATTATTATGTCACAAATTCAACATATATCCACAAGGTTTGAATAACTTATCCTTGACCTTTTCATAAAAATGATTTTAGTTTGATATTGAATACAAGCAATTATGCAGGAGACTACAGAATTAAATGCCCTGTTTACCCTTATTGATGATCCGGATGAATTAGTCTACAGCAGCGTTACCGAAAGACTAGTAGCTTACGGGAAGCCTGTAATACCTAATTTGGAACACCTTTGGGAAACCACTCCTAATCAGGCAATACAGGAAAGAATTGAAATGATTATTCATCGACTGCATTTTACTGATTTACAACAAGACCTGACCGAATGGAAAAACAGTGCCTGCCCCGATTTGCTTTTCGGTGCTTTACTGGTTGCCAAGTTTCAATATCCCGACCTACAAACAACACCGGTAATTCAGGATATTGAAAAAATCAGAAGAAATGTATGGCTGGAATTAAATAGCTTCTTAACTCCTCTGGAACAGGCAAATGTTTTGAGCAGCATTATTTACAACTACTACCATTTGAAGGGCATTGAATTAAAATATGATAATCCGGATGAATTTTTTCTTCATAAAGTACTTGAATCCAAAAAAGGCAATGCTATTGCAAATAGCATAATTTACCAGGTAATTTGTGAAAAACTGGAAATCAATGCCAGGCTGATTCAGATACCCAAACAATCGCTGATTGCTTTTTATCACTCTGATACGGATTTTGAGGACAATAGCCAGTATTACAGAGATCAGATTCATTTTTTTATTGACGCTACAAACGGACAGGCATATTCTCACAACGACATTGAAACTTACCTGAACCGTCTAGGTAAAATAGCTGATCCAAATTATTTCAAACCCAGGACCAACAGCGATGTTATCTGTAGGTTAATTAAAGAGTTATCCAAGTGTTTTACTAATCCTGATCAGCAGTATAAACAAGAAGAATTAATTCAGTTAGCCAATATATTGGAAGCCTGATGATTAGTTGGCAGGACTTTGAAAAAATAGATATCAGAACAGGAACAATCCTGTCTGTAAACCTTTTCCCGGAAGCAATCAAACCTGCCTTTCAGCTCAGCATTGACTTTGGCGAACTAGGTATCAAAAAGTCTTCGGCACAAATAACGGCCCACTACAAACCAGACGACCTGATTGGCAGACAAATCATTGCAGTAGTTAATTTTCCACCCAAACAAATAGCCAATTTCTTTAGCGAATGCTTGGTGCTGGGCGTTTATGACCAGCAGAACCAGGTGATTTTGCTTGAACCCAATATGCCCGTAATGAATGGAGCTAAAATTGGTTAAGCAATCATTTTGTTCAGTATATTTAGAGGGATAAATGTTGTCAATGGGTGAATTGCATTATACGTATTATGAAAGTCCGGTTGGACTATTACAGATAGGAGGCAATGATCACTATATTGGTGAACTCAGTTTTGTAGACAACAAAGATCAATTACAGCATGGAGTTCCTGGTATAACAGAACTTATGCACCAATGTACAGAACAGTTAATTGAATATTTTCACGGAAAGAGAAGACAATTTGATTTACCAGTGCACCAAGATGGCACTGATTTTCAAATTAGGGTCTGGAACAAACTAATGGATATTGAATTTGGCAAAACCATCAGCTACATGGACCTCGCTAAGAAATTAGGTGATCCCAAAGTAATTCGAGCAGCAGCTACAACAAATGGTAAAAATAAAATTGCCATCATAGTTCCCTGCCATAGAGTAATTGGTAGCGATCGGTCTTTAACTGGTTATTCCGGCGGCATGTGGAGAAAGAAATGGTTATTACAACATGAATTTAAAATTGCACATGGTGTACAAACCTTATTTTAAATTAATCATTTATTTATTGCTGGTTCCTTGTTTACTCTTTACGTCTAGTATACACGCAGAACCTTCGCCTAACAGAGTCATCATTATTGGCACCAAACATAACGGCAATAAAAAGTTAACCGTTAAAAGCATGTACAATGTTATCAAAAGAATTAATCCCGATTTAATTTTAATGGAACTGGATTCTACTATTATAAGTAATTGCTCCATTAATAAAGTGTGGGGGGCACAAACAGCTGAATGGCTGGGAATCTGGAAAAATCCTGTTGAATACAGGGCTGTAAGAAAATTTCAGAAGCAAAATAAGCTGGTTTGTGTTTCACCCTTTGATGTCTATATTCCTAACAGAAAAACATATATAGCATACAATAGGGCAATGGAAAAAAGCCATCAGGAAGCACTATCCAATGTGTATCTGCAGGGATTACTAAATGGTCCTGAGTCGGCTGAATATGAAAAATATACAGAAATCAACAACGCTTTTTTGCAAGTACTCGACAGTTCATTGCTTCAAATGAACAGAGCATCTTTAACAGACACCATTGAAAATATACTCTACAGGGAAAAACATTTTATCAGAAGACTTACCCTCCAATATCCGGCACTTCAGCCTTATGGTAACTGGTACAATGCTCAACTAGATTTCTGGGATGAAAGAAGCGCTGTAATCAATAAAAAAATATGGGATCAACTCAACGCAAACAGCAATAAAACAATTGTTATTGTAACTGGGCTCTTACACAAAGCCGATATTGAAAACTTTCTTCAAAAAAAAGAACTTGCCGCTTTATGCAAATTAATCACGCTTGAATCAGCGCTTTCTAATCCGCCTGTTCCCGACTTCTGATACCGGTTCTGAAATAATCCAATTCAGTCTGCAGCTGCAAATAAGGATATTGCTCTGAAAGCCTTTGTGTAACAGTTGCATATTTTTGTAAAAACTGCTGATGTTGCTGTGTAGAAGCGTTAAAAGGCTTATGCTGATACGCCAATTTAATTTCACGTATGGTTTTAAATAATTGGGCACTGGAGTCATCAATACAGGCATCTACAAATTTTTCCCAAACATATTGGGTAGCCTGATAATTGGGATGTACCAAATCCTCTGCATAAAAGCGATAATCCCTTAAATCATCAATTACCAATTCATACGAAGGAAAATAATAAAGGTGTTCATATTCATTTGTCAGATCGTGAACAGACTGTATTAAAACGGCCTTGCTACGGTTATTTTCAATCACCCCTTCGCGCAAATGTCTTACTGGACTAATAGTAAAGACTATTTGTAGGATAGGATTGAATTGACGCAATGCGGTAATAATTGGCAGTAGCATCGATTTAACTGCTTCTGCAGACAATAAACGGCGATGAAACCAAGAAGCAGGTGCTTTATGATTATTGGCTACCATAGTTCCCAATTTTCCATTGGCCGCGTCGGTTAATTCATATACCCAGGCAGAACCCAATGTTACAATTATGTAACTGGCTGTCTTTAAAAATTGATGTGCTTCAGCTATATTGCGATTCATTTTTTCAAGCGCCTCTTCTTTTGAAACACCCGAATAACGGCTATGAAATTTCCAGCTATGCCATGTTTCATTTAATTGAAACAAATCTTCTTCTTTTACTTCATCCTTATTTATGTAAGAAAGGATAGCGTCAGCAACACTAGCCGGATTAAATAAAATCCCATTGGGATTTTCAAGAATCTGAAATGAATGATTTCTTAAATATTGACCTATATTCTCCGTAAAACAAGACCCCATCATTAAAATCCGATGATGATGAGCAATGGGGGAATCCATTTTTTTTATTGGAAAATCATAATGAAATTTCATGGAGCATTATTGAAAAATTTGAACTGCCATTTTACTGCAATCCTGCAGGCGTATGATATCAATTGAAGTAGGAATATTTTTCTCTTGGAAGTATCCAATCATATTTTCTGTATCCATATTACCAACCAGCTCGTCCTGAGCCATTGGACATCCCCCAATACCTTTTATTGCACTGTCGAACCTTTGGCAGCCTGCGGCTAATGCCGCTTCCAGCTTTGGTTTCCAGTTCAACGAATCAGCATGCAGATGTACCCCGAATTCTACCTCAGGGTAAACAGGAATAAGACTTTGCAGAGCACTGCTGATTTGGGCGGGTGTTGCCAAACCCACTGTGTCTGCAAGTGAAATTATTCTGATTCCCAATGCAGTCATTTGATTGGCCCAATGAAATAAAATATCTTCTCCGTAGGTATCTCCGTAAGGATTTCCAAAGCCCATACTCAAATAAATAACCAGTTGCTTCCCATATTGCTGACACAGGGCTTGAATAGACTTTACCCTTTCAAAACTTTCTTCAAGACTACTATTGGTATTCCTCATCTGAAAACTGGGTGAAATTGAAAAAGGAAAGCCTAGGAAACTAATTGAGTCAAATTTAACAGCTTCTTCAGCACCGCGCTCATTGGCAACAATCACCAACAACCTGGTTCTTGAATTTTGTACATCTAGGTTAGCAATTACTTCAGCAGTGTCGGCCATTTGAGGAATGGCTTTTGCAGAAACAAAGCTACCGCAATCCAGCACATCAAAACCAACCCTTAGCAAGGCATTGAGATAATTGATTTTATCTGTAGTAGAAATAAAATTTTTCCAGCCCTGCATTGCATCCCTGGGACATTCAACCAATGTAAATTTATTATCTTTCATCAGACCTCTACTTTAAAATCAGCATTACCGTTTTTCAGAATTGAATTATTCAGGAAGCATGCATACGTTGTTTCATGCCTTCATATAAAATCATACCTGTTGCTACCGACACATTGAGGGAATCAAATTTCGCTGCCATAGGAATTTTGAAAAAAGCATCTGCAGCTTTTGCCAGATACGGTTGTACCCCTCTACCCTCATCCCCCATTATTACGCAACAGGGAACAGAAAAATCAAGATCGTATACATTTTTATCGGCTCTCATTTCACTTGTGTAAACCGCAATTCCATTCAGATGCAAATCATCAACTGCTTTCAGTAAACTATTGACTCTGCATATATGAATTTTCTCCAATGCCCCGGCACTACTTTTCATGGCTTCTTCATTTAAAGCCCCTACACCTTTATCGGGAATAATAATGGCTTGAGCACCACAGCATACTGCTGTTCTGGCTATAGCACCAATATTGCGAACGTCTGTTACTCCATCCAGCATTAAAAACAAAGGCACGTCCCCATTGGATACCACGTGATCAATTACTTGTTGCAAATCTAGATATTGAACCAACGCAACAAAAGCAATTACACCCTGATGATTGGCTTTGGTTAGTCCGTTTAACTTTTCTACCGGTACTAGCTGAATGGGAATATTATGCTCGCGTGAGAGGGCCCTAATATGCTGAACCACTTCTCCGTTCGCATTTTTTTGCAATAAAATTTTATCGATTGCTTTTCCGGATTGCAATGCTTCTACCAAAGGCTGACGACCAATGATGATGGATGATTTTTTAATAGCCATCTGCAAATGTATTTAATTCAATTTGCCCTGAAGCAATAAGAGCTGAACTTTATACACCGCAGCAACGGTCATAGAGTCGGTAATTTGCCCTGTTTCAACCATATCAAGCATTTCAGCAAATGGAATCTTTTTAACCTGCAACTGCTCGGTTTCTTCCGGCTCTGGTTCAAACTGCTGCAGATCTCTAGCCAGATAAATAACCGCCAGTTCATCAGAAACAGAATTGGATAAATGCATCTGGAATAAAAGTGTCCAGTCCTTGGCCACCAGACCAGTTTCCTCCAGTAGCTCACGCTTGGCACTTTCTAGCGTATCTGATCCCACCAGACACCCGCCTTCGGGCATTTCCCAAGAATAGGCATTTAAGGTAAATCGAAATTGACCTACCAGATAAGTATTCAAATCTTGATCCAGCACCAATACACCAACTGCAACATTCTTGAAGTGTACTTTTCCGTAGATGCCCTTTCCGCCACCAGGGTTAATTACATCGTATTCTGTTAGAGATATCCAGGGATTATTGTAAACCAGTTTTTCAGTATTAATTTTCCAGGGATTGGCTTCCATCATTTGTTTTTATAGAAGAGATAAATGGTAAACTGATAACAATATACAGTATAACCACCAGCAACAATAAAAATTTAGCACCCGCACAACAATTGGTTAACATAAGGGTGAAATCAGAAAAACTACCCGCAAAACTATCGAGCATGAACTTATTTTCAACCAAGTCTAGTGCGCCTGCAACGTATGCCGCTTTTGATAGGGATTTCCCTGCATGTTGCATGGAAATACTTTTCCAGGCTTTTGAGCAGGCCAAGGCCGCAGTTGAAAAGAATAAAACATAAAAGGGAATAAAGACAAAATCGATGTAAATATTGGCCTTCACATCTGCATTGGACCAACCAAATAGTACTGCATTCAATTCTTCTGCAGTGCTGGCAAACTCAAGATTAATAATGCCAAGTGGAGTGGCATCTGTAATAAGGTTTGCACCTTGTACTCTTAGGATAAAAAAGAACAAGGCAGCCAAGGAACCAAAAATAATTAGTCTTGTTTTCATTAACCTAAAATAATAAAAAATCCCCTGCATTGCTGCAGGGGATGACGATTTTATTGCATTTTTGGTTATTTCAACCCAAAAGCCTTCTTCACTTTGGCTACATAATCTAGCTTCTCCCAAGTGAACAGTTCCACTTTTACCTTCTTCTCTTTACCATCGGGGGTTCTGAAAGTCTTGGTAACCACTTCTGGCTTGCGACCCATATGACCGTAAGCTGCAGTCTCGCTGTAGATAGGGTTTCTCAACTTTAAGCGCTGCTCAATAAAGTAAGGACGCATATCGAAAATTCCCTCCACAATCTTGGCAATCTGACCATCGTTCAACGCTACTTTGGCGGTACCAAATGTGTTTACATTGATGGAAGTAGGTTGGGCCACACCAATCGCATAAGATACCTGAACCAAAATCTCATCAGCCACACCCGCAGCTACCAGGTTCTTGGCAATATGGCGGGTAGCATAGGCCGCAGAACGGTCTACCTTACTTGGGTCTTTACCGCTGAAAGCGCCTCCACCGTGTGCTCCCTTACCACCGTAAGTGTCTACGATGATCTTACGGCCGGTTAATCCTGTATCTCCATGTGGACCACCAATTACAAACTTACCAGTTGGGTTAATATGGTACTTGATGTCTTTGTTAAATAGCTTCGCGTATTTCTTGTACTTCGCTTTTACTCTTGGAATTAAAATCTCGATGATGTCCTTTTTAATCTTAGCCAACATCTTCGCTTCCGTATCAAAATCATCGTGCTGCGTAGATACTACAATCGCATCAATTCTTACGGGTTGATTGTTATCGTCGTATTCCAACGTTACCTGACTCTTGGCATCAGGTCTTAGGTATTTGATCGCTTTGTTCTCTCTTCTCAAAGCCGCTAACTCAATCAATATCTTGTGGGCTAAATCCAAGGCCAAAGGCATATAATCTTCGGTCTCATTGCTCGCATAGCCAAACATCATCCCCTGGTCGCCTGCTCCCTGCTCTTCTTTCTTCTTCTTATCTACCCCTTGGTTAATATCGGCACTTTGCTCATGAATCGCAGATAAAATACCACAGCTGTTCGCTTCAAACATATACTCGCTCTTGGTATAACCAATCTTGCGAATCACTCCACGCGCAATCTCCTGTACATCCAAATAAGCTTTAGACTTCACTTCTCCAGCCAACACTACCTGACCAGTCGTAACCAAAGTCTCACAAGCCACTTTACTCTGCGGATCAAACGCTAAAAAGTTATCAATCAACGCATCTGATATCTGGTCCGCTACCTTGTCCGGATGTCCTTCAGATACACTCTCAGAGGTAAATAAATAAGGCATATTATAGTTTTTAAATGTTGTAAATATTATATCCGCGAATAAACGATTCTTAAACGCATTCTAAATCTGCTATGTGATCCGCCACCTAAACGAACACGACCATTGGCCAGCTCATTGCTTTGGGTTGGACTTAGATAATACATCTGTGAAACAAAATTATTTGGGAATGGGGGATGATAATTTAATGAATCATTTGATGGAGCAGAAAGCCTCATTGTGAATGAAGTGTCCTTACGGGTTACAATCCCCTGCACATAACGGCTGATAACAAAATTATAAGCCGCAACACGGTCATATCCATTCACGGTCTTGAAAGTTCTAAATCCACCAAAATCAACCGTATTGGGACCTGAAGACCCCACGATATAGTCGTTTGGAATATTTCTTTTTTGATTTTTTACTGAATCAAACGCACTCAACAATAAAAGTCTTGGGGCCTGAAAATAACGATCAAGTGTTAGAAGATTATTATCGTCCGGTATTTGTTCTGCAATCAATTCTGCACGGTGAATAATACGATTACTTAAATTTTGTAATCCTGGAACGCGAATGCGCACATAAGTACCTGGAGCACTTTGTACGTAAACTATAGAATCAGGTCTTGATGTTGTAGTAATACGATTATTGATTTCGGCACCAATTGTATTTCTGGTTACAAAATTGGCATATCCTCCAAAAGCAGAATTGAATTTAAAATAAATTACCGAAGTGTCTCTTACGGTTGCACCAGTAGTGCTGGTATTGTAATATAATGCCAGCTTGGTATTGGTATCCAGCAAATTCACATAAAGCAGCGCATTCGCTGGATTAGAAGATTGAACTTTTACTGAAAATCCTCTAAAATAAGTTTGAAACGCACTATCACTCTTGTAGGCATTGGTAGAATCGTAATCCTTTAAGAATCTTCGGGCTACATCCATGCGCAATGGTATACGAATCTGGTTGTTTGTATTTTCAAATCTGTTTTTAACTGAATCCCCTAAAGTTCTTATGTCAATTGGAATAGTATTGGAAAGTGTTCCAATCGTTCTAACTGGTTTTACGTTAGGAAAATTAACCGGATAATTATAAAACGGATCCAAAGGGGTTGTCTGGCTTATTTCATGCACAGATACATTTAAAGGTTGAGTAGAATCCCCATAATATCCTTTGTAACTTAAAATGAGTACAGCAGAATCTACCACCAAACTATCTTTTGTACCCGCAACTTTAAAGGGATAAAAAGAGGGTTTCAATTCAAAATTCAATTCAGCCTGTGTTGTACCAAAAATGGGGTCGTTGCTGATTGCCCCAATGACCATATTGTTGGCATTGTAAATTCGGGTTGTATCAGACTCATTGAACGTATCGGTCTGCAACTCCATGATTGTATCAAAGGTATTTACCCCGTCTACAACAGGAATTAAACCTGCCCCAAGTTCAGTTGTGGTAATTCGGGTACATGCTGCTGAAAAAATCAATAAAACGAAAAAGAAAATTCGTGCAAAATGCAGTTTAAAATTAGCTAACATGTTCTGGTTTTACTTACCCGCAAGGTCGTTGTACAATTCTAAATACTCTGTTAAATCAGAATCCCATCCTTTAAATGGAATTACCTTTTTGCCTTTTACTTTGGAAAACTCATCAACCAATTTTTTATCAACTACATCGGAACCAAAAGAAATGGCATCAGCAAAATGTGCACCTCCTTTAAAAAGGGCGGTGTTATTGCTATCTTTAAATACATCCAGGTCTTTATCCTTCACATTTACATTAATCACAGCACGCTTCAGGAATTCTGGCCCAAGGCTTTCTTCGAAGGTATTTTGACCAATGGTGAATACCACTTTGCTGTTACCAAAAACAGGTTCTTTTTTGTAAGCTGTTTTCAAATAAGCAGGTATCAAACCACTCATCCATCCACTACAATGAATAATGTCTGGAGGCCATCCGAATTTCTTAACTGTTTCAAGGGCACCTTTACAGAAGAATACAGTTCTTAAATCATTGTCATCAAACCAGTTTTCTTCATCGTCATGAAAAATCTGCTTACGTTTAAAGAAGTCTTCATTTTCTAAGAAATAAACCTGTAAACGTGCATTAGGCAATGAAGCTACTTTGATTTGCAAAGGATGATCGTCGTTATCAACAGTTACATTAATTCCTGATAATCTCACAACTTCATGTAACCGGTGTCTTCGTTCATTGATTACTCCGAATCGGGGCATGATACAACGTACTTCCAGACCACTGTCATTGCTTTTGATTGCCAGTTTATTAATAACTTCTGCAAACTCCGTTAATTCCAGATACGGAGACATTTCAGTAGCAATGAATAATATCCTTTTCTTTGTAGACATGAACAATTTTTTTAGGACCTGACCCTGAATAAGTTTGCAAAGTTAAGAAATATAGCGCGAAATTCAAGACTGCAAGGGTTTTTGATTGATGACCGGTGGTTAAAATGGGCTTAATTACAAAAAAACTATCTTTGGAACATGCTAAAAAAGGGGATTGCAGTCATTCAATATGCCATTTTTCTGGGTATTGGTTTATTCCTGGTCTGGTGGAGCATGCAGCAAATACCGCCTGAAAAATGGGAAGATTTCAAAAAATCCCTGCAAAATGCCAATTACTGGCTATTTATTCCTGTTTTCCTGATTTTAACGGCCAGCCATTTTATCAGGGCGCTTCGCTGGAAAATACTAATGAAGCCAATGGGCTATAAACCTCGGTCTGGAAATGTATTTTTTGCAGTTATGGTAGGATACCTGGCCAATCTTGCTGTGCCCAGATTAGGAGAAGTGCTAAAATGTACCGTACTGGCCAAATATGAAAAAGTGCCGGCTGACAAATTGATTGGAACCATTTTAGTAGAACGGGCTTTTGATGTAATAGCCCTTGGATTGGTTTTTATTATTGCTTTAATCAGTCAGTTTGACGTAGTAGGCGATTATGCGGCGCAATTAATGGAGCCTTTAATGAGTAAGACAACAGACAGTGAAAGTCTTTTTAAATGGGGGATTGTTCTGGGAATATTGGGAATCATCATCTGGGGTTCCTGGTTTATCCTAAAGAAATTACCACATCATCCCATTATACAAGTATTTCAAAAAATATTATCCGGAATCTGGGAGGGCTTAAGTAGTATAAGACAACTGGAGCATAAAGGTACTTTTATCATATACAGTGCACTAATTTGGTTGTTATACATTGCAGGAACCTGGATAGGACTAATGGCAACCGAAGGTACCAGTCATCTGAGTTTTACCGTGGCTATTTCTGCTTTGGCATTTGGAAGTATTGGCATGATAATTACCCCGGGGGGGATTGGGGCATATGCCTATTTTATTGCCAAAGTGCTGGAAAAAAATCAAATTGGATTTGAAATTGGTTTTGCCAACGGAACACTACAATGGTTTGCACAGTTTATTATAGTGTTAATAGTCGGATTCTTGAGCCTGGGTTTATTACCCTGGTTCAATAAAAAAAACAATCATCATGAGAGCAACGCAGGCAATAAAGAATAAAATTTTTACACTTAATACCCTGCAAAAACAAATTGCAGCCTGGAAAGTGTCAGGTAAAACCATTGCATTTACCAATGGTTGCTTCGATATATTACATGAGGGCCATATTTATTCACTAAACCAGGCTGCAGCAGAAGCGGATATACTTATCATTGGTGTAAACAGCGATGCCAGTGTAAAAAGACTGAAAGGGCCCGAACGTCCAGTAAACAATGAAGTAAGTAGAAGTATTGTTTTGAGTAATCTGGCGGTTGTTGACGCAGTAGTCGTTTTTGAAGAAGACACACCATTACAGCTAATACAGGGTATTATGCCAGATGTAATTGTAAAAGGTGGAGATTATTCAGTTGAACAGATTGTAGGCGCGAAGGAAGTAATGGAGAACGGAGGAAGAGTTGTCATTAACGAATTGGTAGAAGGGTTTTCAACTACTGGCATAATTGCACATATCAAAAAATCATATTCCTGATACGAGTAGGAAACAGGTCTGTTCAACAAAGAGTTAACATGAATACTATATCGTAAATCTTATATTTGAATATGTCTAAGAAACATTTAATTCAAAGAGATATTAGCTGGCTGAGTTTTAATGCAAGAGTTTTACAGGAGGCCAATGATCCAACTGTTCCATTAAAAGAGAGAATCAAATTTCTAGGTATATTTTCTAATAATACCGATGAGTTTTTCAGGGTTCGGGTTGCTACTTTAAAACGCATGATTGAGTTTTCGGAAAAAAGAAAAAAACTCAATATGTATATGGAAGAAGATCCACAGAAAATTTTGGATCAGATTCAAATGACTGTTCTCCAGCAACAAAACGAATTCAATAGAATATGGAATGGCATTCAGAAAGAATTAAAAAAGGAAAAAATTGCCATACTAACCGAGAAAGAGCTGAATAAAACGCAGCAGGCTTTTGTCCGGAAATTCTTTGATGAACAGGTACGTTCTAATATCATTCCCTTAATGATTGAGAGTTTGCCTCAACTCCCCTATCTGAGAGACAAAAGTATTTTCCTTGGAGTTGTGATGCGCAAAAAAAATTCTGCCTATCAGCAAAAATACGCCTTGATTGAAATTCCAACCAAAGCAGTAGGACGTTTCATTCTACTGCCCAAAGTGAAAGACGAACAAAATATCATTTTGCTAGAAGATGTTATACGCTTCAATCTACCCGTAATTTTCTCCTACTTTGGTTATGATATTTTTGAAGCGCATGTTTTTAAAGTAACCAAAGATGCTGAGATAGATTTGGATAATGACATAAGCACCAGTTTTGCAGAGAAAATTGAAAAAGGAATTAAAAACAGAAGAAAAGGCAAACCAGTTCGATTTGTGTACGACAAAGAAATGGATCCGGGACTATTGGAATTTTTAATCAGAAAATTAAACCTGAACAGAAAGAGCAATATCATTCCGGGGGGAAGAATACACAATTTCAGACACTTCATGGATTTCCCGGATATTCTTGCAGATAAAAGCACGAGAAGAGCTTCTTTCATTCCCCAATCTTTGCAAACGGCACTAAGAGTAACAGACGTGATTTTAAAACAGGATGTTTTACTTCATTTTCCCTATCATGCTTTTGACCCCATCATAGATTTATTGAGAGAAGCCGCAATGGATCCGGATGTGATATCCATTAAAATAACTGCCTACCGCCTTGCGTCCAATTCAAAAATCATCAATGCCCTAATCAATGCTGCTCGAAATGGCAAGCAGGTAGTTGTTATGTTGGAATTAAAAGCGAGATTCGACGAAGAAGCGAATTTAGAATGGAAAAAAATCTTAGAAGAAGAAGGTGTAAAAGTACTCTTGGGTGTTCCTAAAACAAAGATTCATGCAAAGCTTTGCGTAATCAGCAAAAAAAGCGGCACCCGATCCAGACAATATGGATTTGTAAGCACTGGGAACCTGAATGAAAAAACAGCGAATGTTTATGGTGATCATTGTTTATTAACATCCAACAGGAATGTGATGAACGATATCAATAAAATTTTCCGCTATCTGGAAAACTGGAAAGATGGTTCAATCTTACTGAAATCCTGTAAAACCTTAATGGTATGCCCTACCAATATGCGCAATGAATTGTATAAATTGATTGAAACAGAAATCAAGAATGCAAAAATGGGTAAACCTGCCAGCATCATTTTAAAAGTAAATTCACTAAGTGATGCAAGCTTAATTGACAAATTATATGCAGCAGGCGCAGCCGGAGTTAAGATTGAAATGATTGTAAGGGGCATTTTCTGTGCAGAAATTGATAAGAAAAAATTCAAACAGCCGGTTAAAGCTATTAGTATAGTAGATGAATACCTTGAGCATTCCAGAGTCATGATATTTCACAATGGCGGAAATGAAAAAGTATATATATCCAGCGCAGATTGGATGGTTAGAAATCTAAATCACCGTGTAGAAGCTGCAGTACCAATTACCGCCCCGGTTCTTAAGCAGGAAATCATTGATATTATCCACATTCAGTTAAAGGACAATGTCAAAGCCCGGATTCTGAACAGTGAATTAGCCAACAACTATGTACCTTTCACGGGTAAAAAGAAAATCAGGTCTCAAATTGAGACTTATCATTACCTGTTCAGAAAAAATAATGTAAAGAGTGAGGCTAGCAGCAATTGATATTGGAAGTAACGCGGCAAGACTATTGATTGTAGAAGTGAGCTACGATTCAAAAGGGAACCCCCTTTTCAATAAACTAAACCTGGTGAGGGTACCGCTAAGGTTAGGTTTCGATGTTTTTGAAAATGGTGAAATTTCCAAGTCAAAAAGAGGGATGATACTGCAGACTATGAAAGCTTATAGTCATTTGTTAAATGCCTATGAAGTGAAAGATGTAATTGCCTGCGCAACCAGTGCTATGAGAGACGCTGCCAATTCGGCCGATATTATCAGAAAGGTAAAATTGGAGACCGGGCTCAATATTGAAATTATCAGCGGCGACCTGGAAGCATCTATTATTTACGAGAACCATATTGCAGAAAATATGGATGTTGCCAATAGCTATTTGTATATAGACGTGGGTGGTGGTAGCACCGAGTTAACTTTTTTTGCAGACGGAAAACTCAGTTTTAAAAAATCATTCAATATAGGAACCATTCGCATTTTAAAAGATATGGTTACCACAGATCACTGGGATGAAATGAAGGAGTACATAAAAAGCGCAACCAAAGGACAAAAGAAAATGATTGCGATTGGTACTGGAGGCAATATCAATAAGGTGTTTTCTTTAAGTAAGAAAAAAGACGGAAAACCTTTAAGCTTAGACTTACTTAAAGATTATTATAAGGAGTTATCCAGTTTTAATCTGGAAGATAGAATGCAAGTATACAAACTTAGAAACGACCGGGCAGATGTAATAGTTCCAGCACTTCAGATTTATATCAATGTAATGCGTTGGGCAGATGCAGATGATATTTATGTACCTAAAATAGGTTTGGCAGATGGTCTTGTCCAGCATTTATACGCCAATATTCACCGATGATTCGCCCCTTTTCAGCCCTTTTTTTTCCTAAATCAGGAAGAGACCGCTTAAATTTGAAAAGACACAAGAGCAATAATTGGAATGATTACTACCATTAAAGATAAAAACAGGACTGTACAATATATAGCGCACCTTGCTGCATGGTTGTGTTTTTTCTCTCTCCCCTATCTGGTCTTTTTCCCAAGACTTAGAGACTTTAGCATGAGCAATCATATGCTCACTGTAATCATTCTCAACAATATCATGCTGATGGTATTTTATTATTTAAATACCATGGTGTTGATTCCTCGCCTGTTGATTAAAGAAAAATGGTTTCTCTATATACTAAGCCTGATTGGGTGTTTGTTATTCTTCCTTTATGTTCCCAGAACACTGGCGATGTTGATATATCCTCCAGAGATTCCTGCAACATTAACAGAAAATACCAGGGGAGTCAGATTAAACGGCAATCGTATAGGAAGAATCAGAAGAAGACCTTACGCTGATTTTTTTAATACAGTTTTATTTTTGTTGGTCATTACTTTTGGCGCTTGTATTGAAGTTGTAAGAAGATGGTTGCAGACAGAGCAAAACCGAAAAGAATCTGAACACGAAAGAATCAATACGGAATTGTCATTCTTGAAATCGCAGGTAAATCCCCATTTCTTTTTTAATACGCTGAATAATATATACTCCTTGGCAATTGTAAAAAGTGAGAAAACAGCCCATGCTGTTCTGAAGCTTTCTGCGATAATGAGATATATTTTAACAGAAACTGAAAGAAAACTTGTTCCGCTGGAAAATGAAGTTGCTTTTATTCACAATTATATAGAACTGCAGCAGGTAAGACTAACAGATAAGGTACAGGTAAATTTTGCCATTAAGGGAGATACAGCTCCATTATTGGTTGCCCCTTTACTTTTTATTCCATTTGTAGAAAATGCTTTTAAATACGGTGTAAGTACCAAGGAGCAAAGTAGTATTGATTTTGAACTCACTATCGAAAAAGACATTATTCATTTTTATGCCAAGAACTATATTGTACATAGCGAGAATAATATGATGGAGAACACGGGCATTGGGATTAATAATGTAAAAAGAAGGCTAGAGTTATTATACCCAGAAAAATATTCCCTGAGCAATCAAATTGAAAACGGATATTATATTGTAAAGCTAACCATCAACACCCATTCATGATTAAGTGTATTGCCATAGATGATGAACCTTTAGCACTCCAGGTAGTGCAGGAGTACTGCAGTAAGATTTCCTTTCTATCACTGGAAAAAACTTTTACTGACACAGATGAAGCAAGAGCTTATTTACAGGAAAATAAAGTTGATGTATTGTTTTTAGATATACAGATGCCTGATATCAACGGATTACAATTCTATAAAAGTTTAGCTGTAAAACCCGTGGTAATATTCACAACTGCCTATAAAGACTTTGCAGTTGATGGATTCTCCGTTGATGCAGTTGACTATCTATTAAAACCATTTGAATACGATCGTTTTTTAAAAGCTTGCTATAAGGCAAAGGAATACCTTGAATTTTTAAGTTCACAGGAATTGCAGCTAAATTCCATTTTTGTAAAAGTGAACTACGAAATCATGAAAATCAATTTAAAAGAGATTGAATTGATTGAAGCTTTAGATGACTATATAAAAATCTATATAAAGCCATCCCCAGTGTTGACCCTGATGACCTTAAAAAGCATTAGTGACAAATTACCATCGAGAGATTTTTTACGTGTGCATCGCTCCTTTATTGTACCTGTTCACAGAATAGAAAAATTCAGCAAATCCAAAATCTGGGTATCAGGAAAGGAAGTGCCAATCGGCAGCAGCTATAATCAGGTATACGACCAGTTATTGACAATTTCGAAACTTTCCTAAGCTCCGGCATTCCATTTTTTGGATGTACCTTTGCCAAAAATACATTCGATATGGAATTCTTGCAGCAACTGGGGTTACAACAAAAAAATCAAGGTGTTTCAACAGGAACCAAATGGTTAGCCACCAATGGTAACGCAATCAAATCTTTTTCTCCAGTAGACGGACAAGAGATTGGGGAAGTAAACAGTGGAGACCATCAGAGCTATGAGCAATTGGTTCAAACTAGTATGTCTGCTGCTAAAGAATGGAGAAACTGGCCTGCTCCAAAGAGGGGAGAAATTGTTCGTCAGATTGGGGAAGCATTAAGAGCTAAAAAAGAACCTTTAGGCAAACTGGTTAGCTATGAAATGGGTAAGAGTTTACAGGAAGGATATGGCGAAGTTCAGGAGATGATTGACATATGTGATTTTGCAGTTGGTTTATCCCGCCAATTGTATGGTCTGACTATGCATAGCGAAAGACCACAACACAGAATGTATGAGCAATGGCACCCATTGGGTATAGTTGCCATCATTTCTGCTTTTAACTTTCCCGTTGCAGTATTTAGCTGGAATGCAGCTCTTGCATGGATTTGCGGCAATACTACCATCTGGAAACCAAGTGAAAAAACACCCCTTTGCGGAGTAGCCGTTCAGAATATTATTGCAGAAGTATTTGCTGCCAATCAGGTACCTGAAGGCGTCAATTGTTTAATACAAGGTGGAAGAGAAGTAGGCGAATGGTTAAGCCATGATTCCAGAATACCACTGGTTTCCGCAACCGGATCTACCAGGATGGGTAAAGAATTAAGCAAGGCAGTTGCCGGCAGACTAGGCAAGAGCATTCTGGAGTTGGGTGGTAACAATGCAATCATTATTTCCAAAGATGCCGACTTAGACATGTCATTGATTGGTGCGGTATTTGGCGCAGTAGGTACTGCAGGCCAAAGATGTACTACCACAAGAAGATTAATAATTCACGAATCGGTATACGAAGCTTTCACACAGAAGATTGCCAAAGCTTATGCACAATTAAAAATAGGCAATCCGCTTGATGCACAAAATCATGTAGGCCCTTTGATAGACAAAGATGCGGTAGCTATGTACCTGAATTCCATTGAACAGTGTAAGGCACAGGGAGGAAAATTCATTGTGGAAGGAGGCGTACTATCCGGAGCAGGGTATGAAAGTGGATGTTATGTAAAACCTTGTATTGCGGAAGTTACCAATGAGCTTTCCATTGTACAACACGAAACATTTGCCCCAATATTATATGTGATGAAATACAAGGAACTCAATGAAGCAATAGAGATGCAGAACACTGTTCCTCAGGGACTTTCTTCAGCCATCATGACTTTGAATTTAAGAGAGGCAGAACTATTCTTGTCAGCAAATGGTAGTGACTGTGGAATTGCCAATGTTAATATTGGCACCAGTGGTGCGGAAATCGGCGGAGCATTTGGCGGTGAAAAAGAAACAGGAGGTGGTAGAGAAAGTGGAAGTGATGCATGGAAAGCCTATATGCGCAGACAAACCAATACCATTAACTATGGTACGAATTTACCTTTGGCACAGGGTATCAAATTTGACTTCTAAATAAACCGAGCATCCCTGAATATTGAGTTGTAAAGAGTTTCGGACGCTACAAAAGAAAAGGTCTTTGTAAAAAATACAAAGACCTTTCTTTTATAGGGATTTACCTGAGATAGATAAATTCAAAGTGAACTGATGAAATACTTTTTGTTGATAGAAACCGGTTGCATATCGAACATGCAGTTTCTTATGTAGAAAACCTGCACCGGCTGTTAATCCATTTAACCCGCTGGCTGCATTGAATACATTTAAATCCTGTCTTCGCAGAAAATTATATCCTACAGTAGCTTCCAGTTTATCTCCAATATAAAACTGTGCAGCCAAAATCAGATGTGCAAAGGTCTTCTGGAGAAAGCCTGCCGTTCTTAAATCACCTTCAGCAGCATTGAATGTTGTGTCATTGTATAAAATTCTTAAGCGATGTAAATTATGTGCGGTCAAAGAAAACTGAATGGGAGCATTAGCCAACCGTTTACTAATTCCTGCCTGCACATCAAAGGGAAGCTCTTCTTTTGCCCCACCGCCATATGTACTTATCTGTGTTCCTATATTTTTCACTAAGACTGCTGCCTGCCATTGATTGATGGTATCCTGATAAGTTAATCCCACATCAAGAGCAATACCGGAAGACCGGAATTGACCATAATTACTCTGTATGAATTTCACAGCGCTTCCTACATAAAAACGATCTCCAAATTGTTTACTCGCCATGAGCTGAATGGCATAATCACGTGGACGAATGGTACCAAATACCGTTCCTGCAGCATCTGTTTGAGTTATAGTCCCATAATCCAGGAACTGAACGCCTGCGCCCCACGTAAAAGAAGTATGTTTAAATGCAGTTACAACAGAAAAATTATTAATTCCGGCTAAAAAGCCATTGAAAGAGGTTGCCACCTGATGGTGCATTGAACTTCTCAACAATGCAGGATTACTTAATCCTACTGAAACGTCATTAGACTGATGACTAATATTCGTTCCTCCCAAAGCTGCAATTTGAGCACTGCCGGGTTGTGTAAGAAAATTATAAACAGCATTGCCACCAAGCGTTTGTGCATTTAGCTCAGTGGCAATGAGGAACAAATAAAATATCTGAAGTATACGAATATGCATTGGGTATAAAAATACAACTATACCAATGCATAATCAATAACCTGCTGCATCGTTTTTACATAATGAAAATGCAAACCTTTTATAAAACTGCTATCAATTTCATCCACGTCTTTCTGATTCAGATGACAGAGTACGATTTCTTTTAATCCAGCTCTTTTTGCAGCCAGTACTTTTTCCTTGATTCCACCCACTGGCAACACCTGACCCCTTAATGTAATTTCTCCAGTCATAGCCAGGAAGGATTTCACTTTCCGCCCGGTAAAGGCAGAAGTGATAGAAGTAAGCATGGTTATACCTGCACTGGGTCCATCTTTAGGAACAGCGCCTTCAGGAACATGTATATGTATATTTCTCGTCTTGAATAATTCAGGATCAATACCCAGCTTTTTAAAGTTCGCCTGAATATAGCTGAGTGCAGTGGTTGCACTTTCCTTCATCACATTTCCCAGATTTCCAGTCAGCTTCAGCTCCCCTTTTCCTTCACTCAAGATAGTCTCTATAAACAAAATATCCCCACCAACATAGGTCCAGGCCAATCCTACAACTACACCCGGCATATTGGCTGTTTTGTAAATTTCATTACTGTATCGTTGCTGACCCAGAATTTTTTCAACATCATTGGCACTTACACTCGTCTTGACTTTTCCTTTCAATGCCATTTCCTTTGCCTGGTAACGCATAATAGAAGCGATTTGTCTATCAAGTTCACGAACTCCACTTTCACGGGTATATTGTTCAATCACTTTTTCTAAAACCTTATCCACAATTTTAAAATTCACTTTCCCTAATCCATGTGCTTCCTTTTGTTTGGGAACCAGATGACGTTTCGCAATCTCCAATTTTTCTTCTACTGCATATCCACTCAAATCAATAATCTCTAATCGATCTCTTAAAGCAGGTTGAATATTCTGTAAATTATTGGCAGTTGCAATAAAAAGCACTTTACTTAAATCGTATTCCAGCTCCAAATAATTGTCATAAAATGTATGATTCTGTTCAGGGTCCAGCACTTCAAGCAAAGCAGAAGAAGGATCTCCACGATGATCTGCGCCAATTTTATCTATTTCATCCAGAATCATTACCGGATTAGAAGTTTTTACTTTTCGAATATTCTGCAAAATTCTTCCCGGCATTGCGCCAATATAGGTTTTACGATGACCTCGTATTTCACTTTCATCGTGCAGACCTCCTAAACTCAGGCGAACATATTTTCTACCTATTGCGTGTGCAATGGATTTTCCTAAAGAAGTTTTACCAATTCCGGGAGGGCCTAAAAAACACAGAATAGGACTTTTCATATCTCCTTTCAATTTCAAAACTGCCAGATATTCAAGAATCCTGCTCTTGATTTTCAACATGCCATAATGGTCTATATCCAATACTTTCTGTGCATTCTTTAAATCATAATTATCATTGGTATATTCTTCCCATGGAAGATCCAGCATTAAATCAAGATGATTATACACAACAGAGTAGTCTGGCGTAGATGCATGCATTCTTTCCAGTTTCTGTATACCAGTATTAAAGGCATTCTTAGCAGCTTCGGGCCATTTTTTAGATTCAGCCTTTTTCTTCATTTCTGCTATTTCCCGCTCATTGGTATCGCCACCCAATTCTTCTTTAATACTTTTGAGTTGCTGTTGAAGAAAATAGTCCCTCTGTTGCTTATCTAATTCTGTCCTGGTCTTATTGGTAACTTTATCTTTCAACTCTGCAAACTGCAATTCTCTTTGTAAGATTTGCACCAGTTTAACAGCACGTTCAGTGATATCATTGATTTCAAGCAAGGATTGCTTTTCGTGTAAATCACTATTTAAATTATTGCTAACGAAATTGATCAGGAAGGCAGGGTTCTCAATATTCTTTAAAATAATGGAAGCTTCTGTAGGCAAATTGGGTGATAGCTGAATAATTTGAGCCGCCAGGTCTTTTATAGTACTAACATAGGCCTTAAAGTCGTCGGTTGCCGGAGCTTCGTCTTCACTAAACAAACGAATACTTGCTTTAAAATAAGGATCATCACTGATCATTTCCAGCCATTCAAATCGTTTCTTTCCCTGAATGATGATGGTTGTACCTCCATCAGGCATTTTAATCAATTTCACAATTTTGGCAACAGTACCAATTTTGCATAGATCTTTAGGTTCAGGCTCTTCAATATTCACATCGGTTTGAGCAATTACTCCAATTAGTTTATCAGACTTGTAAACATCGCTAACCGCTTTAATACTTTTGTCTCTGCCTACCGTAATGGGCAATACAACACCTGGAAATAAAACCGTGTTTCTCAATGGCAGAATCGGCAACTCATTCGGTATTTCCAATTCATTATCCATATCCCCGTCCTGCTCACCTATAGGCAGGATAGGCATAAAATCCGTTTCGTCCTCCACCTTAAATAATATTTTTCTCTTATCCATAATTTTCATTGGTCAAAATGTCACAAAAATAGTCTCCCATCACAACTTTTGGATGGTCAGTATAAGGTACAATATTGATGCCATCTGCCAAAGACGCTATGAAAAAGTACAAACTGACACAAAAAAAAATCCTCCCGATTTGTATCGGGAGGACCTTCTTGCAAGAAGTAATATTAGTAACGAGTACTTGTATTTACTATTTCTTGGTTGTGTCTACAGCAGGAGCAGCAGTTGTATCAACAGCAGCAGCAGTAGTGTCTACAGTTGCAGCAGCAGTGTCTACAGTTGCAGCAGCAGTGTCAGCAGTTGCTTCAGTTGTTTCAGCGTTGTTACAAGCAGTCATTAAACCTGCTACAGCCAGAATTGCGAATACTTTTTTCATTGTACTTGTTTTTGGGTTTTTTATTTGGTCGCAAAAATAGGGTGAAAAACCCATAAATGCCAAAAATTTCTTAAAATTTTATTTCTTTCGAAAGAAAATTCGAATCGGAACCCCTTTAAAATTAAAATATGCCCTTAATTGGTTCTCCAAATAGTTCTTATATGGCATTTTTATGTCATCTGGGAAATTGGTAAAAAAGGCAAATGAGGGAACAGGAGTAGGCAATTGTGTTACGAACTTTATCTTAATAGAGTGTCCCCTAACCACAGGAGCGTGGTAGTTTTCTACCGCTTTAAGCATCACTTCATTTAATTCTGAAGTAGTCACTTTTCTATTTCGGTTTTCGAAAACTTCAAGCCCCATTTCGATGGCTTTGAAAATTCTTGTTTTTTCTACCACCGAAATAAATAGAACCGGAACATCGGAGAAAGGAGCCATTTTCTGCTTCAGGACTTTTTCATAGTCACGGGCAGTATTGGTTTCTTTTTCAATCAGATCCCACTTATTTACCAAAACAACAATTCCTTTTCCTTTTCTGGCAGCTAAGCTGAAAATGGAAATATCCTGAGCAGTTATACCCTTATGGGCATCAATTACCAATAAGCATACATCAGCTTCATCCATAGCTTTAATGGCACGGATGATAGAATAGAATTCTAAGTCATCCTTTTCTTTGCTTTTCTTTCGAATACCAGCGGTATCAATCAGCATGAATTCTTTTTGAAAAAGCTTATAGTGCGTATGGATGGTGTCTCGTGTTGTCCCTGCTATATCACTCACAATGGTCCTCTCCTCTCCAATCAGTGCATTCAATAATGATGATTTACCAACATTGGGCTGACCAATAATGGCAAATTTGGGTAAAGCATTGTCAACTGCTTTTTCAATTCCTTCTTCGTCCGAAATATTGGCTGCCACTCCATCCAGTAAATCACCAGTTCCACTGCCAGAAATACTACTGATGAAAAAAGTATTTTCAAATCCTAAACTATAAAACTCAGTGGCTTCTAATTCACGGGTACCATTGTCTACTTTATTCACTACTACAAACACAGGCTTACTTGTTCTGCGCAGCAAATTAGCCATGGCTTCGTCTAGGTCGGTAATGCCAGTTGCCACATCTACCATAAAAATAATGGCATTGGCTTCTTCAATAGCTATTTTAACCTGCTTCCTAATTTCTACTTCAAATATGTCTTCACTCTGAGGAACAAAACCGCCTGTGTCAATCAGGTTAAACGTTTTTCCATTCCAGTCTGCAACGCCATACTGGCGGTCTCTGGTAACTCCACTTATATCATCTACAATGGCTTTACGCTGTTCTAACAAGCGATTGAAAAAAGTACTTTTTCCTACATTGGGTCTGCCTACAATAGCAACAGTGTAACTCATTTTAATTTAATTCTGGTTGAGGTAATCAGTTACCATTATTGGTAACCATATTCTTTTAACTGGAGGTCGTTATCCCGCCACTTAGGCCTTACTTTAACGAACAACTCCAAAAATATTTTTTTCTGCACAAATACTTCGATGTCTTTTCGCGCCTTAATTCCAATCTGTCTAATCATGATTCCTTTCTCTCCTAAAATAATTGCTTTCTGGGTCTCCCTGTGAACAATTATATCTGCCTGAATCTTGATGATATTTCCTTTGTCCTTGTATTCGTTCACCATTACTGCAGTGTGATAAGGAATTTCATCTGCAAACAACTCATAAATTTTTTCCCGGATCATCTCAGATACAAAGAAGCGTGTTGGCAAATCACTTAAGTCATCTTCATCATAAAACGGGAGGCCTTCTGGCAAGTTTTCTACAATTACATTCAATAGTTTATTTAAATGTAATTTTTGCAGCGCTCCTATTTTTATCAATTGTTTACAATAAGATTTATTTGCAAAAAATGCCTCGGCCTCTGCAATTTTTCCATTGCCGGCAATATCAATCTTATTCAATAAAACCAATGCTGGAACTTTCAGCTTCAATGCTGAAAATATGGCATCACAATCTTCAAAATTATCATTGGCATCTACCAGTAACAATGCCAGATCAGCATCTTCTAATGCTCCTTTTACCGAGTCCATCATTTTCTGATGAAGCTTGTACTTTGGATCAATAATACCTGGTGTATCCGAAAAAATGATTTGGTACTCACCCGGTTTATTCAAAAAAGCTTTGATTCGATGACGGGTTGTCTGAACCTTTGGAGAAACAATAGCCATTTTCTCCCCAATCAATGCATTGAGAAGCGTGCTTTTTCCTGCGTTCGGTTTTCCAAATATGTTTACAAATCCTGCTTTCACCTTTTGAATTTACTTATTATTCAGCCAAAATTTTGTCCGGCTTTGGGTACTTTAACGAAAAAAGGCCCCAAAAGGGCCTTTGAGCTGTTGCGAGAGAAGGGATCGAACCTCCGACCTTCGGGTTATGAGCCCGACGAGCTACCGCTGCTCTATCTCGCGATGTAATGGATTGCAAAATTACATTATTGCAAGTCTTTTTCCAAATAATATTTAAAAATTAGTCATTCTTTCTTTTAACGGAAGATGCGCCACTGCTGCTGAAATCTTTGATAATAGCTTCTCCTTTGTATTGAATACTGCTGGCCCCGCTGGCTTCCGCGCTTATTTCCTTTGCTACATGTATGCGGATGGAAGAAGCCCCACTAGCATCAATTTTACAATAATTACTTACTAAATCAAATGACTTAATAGAACTTGCTCCACTGGCAATCATCTGTGTCTTTTCAGCTTTCCCTTTCAGATTGGCCTGAGAAGCACCACTTAAATCAATTCTTAAATTTCCAAGATCTACTTCTCCTGTAAAATCAGATGCGCCAGACAACTGAATTTTCAGTTCATCCAATTTCACAGTACCTGCTGTCTTAATATTGCATGCGCCGGAAGCCTCCAAGCTGGATAAATCTTCAAAAGTAACATAGGCTTTAATTCCGGTGTTCCCCCACTTTTTCCAACTCATACCCTTGGTTTCCAGATATATATACAACACATTGTTTCTAACTTCTGTTTTTATCTTCTCCAGTAAATCTGCATCTCCGGCACTTACCGCCACAGCCGATTCCTTCCCTTGGGATAAATACAAACTGATTGCACCGGATATCTCAATTCCTGAGAATGCTCCCACAGACCTGGCTTGAGCATTTGCGTCGAATACCAGCTTTTTTTCTTCTTGTGAAAAAGCTATAAAAGCCCAGCAAAGTCCAATAAGGAATAATAAATGTTTTTTCATTACTGCCATTTTGAGTAAAACGATTCAACAAGTTAAAAGTTACATCCAATTTAAAAAAGATTGATTTACTTTTACGGCGTCCTCGGGGTGCTCAAGCATTTGCTTTGGCTGAGAAATACCCGTTGAACCTGAACAGGGTAATTCCTGCGAAGGGAAGGTGAAATTTACTGTACTACCTCTCCTATTGCATTTCCCTGTTCCCATTTTTTTACATTTAAATCATTCATGCAATGAAGAAAAAAATCATGGGAACAACCTTGCTTGTATTTATTAGCCTTTTGGCTATTGCACAGCAAAGTCCCAAAACCCAGAATCAAATGGGTAAAGTAGTTGAAAAAGGAAGTCTCCAACCCGTTACAGGAGCAATTATCAGTTGGGGGAACCAACAAATCATCGCCAATGAGCAAGGTCAATTCACCATCCCAACTAATGCAAAACAAGGGATTAACATCAGTAGTTTAGGCTATAACAACTTGCGAATCGGGGCAAATGCGTTAACACAAATGAGCGCGCAGAAAATCAACAAAAGCGAAATTATTTTTGAATTGACACCTATCCCTCTGTTTTTACAGCCATTGGAAGTAAAAGCCATTCGTGCAGCAGATAGGGCGCCTTTTACCAAAACCAATCTGAATAAAGCAGCTATTGAAAAAACAAACCTGGGAACAGATATACCCTTCCTACTAAATCAAACACCTTCAGTTGTAATAAATGCAGATGCAGGTAATGGTGTGGGATATACGGGTATCAGGATCAGAGGAACCGATGCCACCAGAATTAATGTTACATTAAATGGCATTCCTTATAATGATGCAGAAAGTATGGGAACATTTTTTGTAAATCTTCCCGATTTCGCCTCTTCAGTTAACAGTATTCAAATTCAAAGAGGGGCAGGTACATCTTCAAATGGTGCCAGTTCATTTGGGGCTACACTAAATATGTCTACCAATGAATTCAACAGTAATGCCTATACTGAAATCAACAATAGTGTTGGTTCTTTCAATACAATAAAAAATACACTTAAGTTTGGAACAGGTTTAATTGGCAATCATTTCACTTTTGATGCCAGACTTAGCAGAATTGCCAGTGACGGTTACATAGATCGCGCGAGTAGTAATCTCAGATCTTTTTATTTTAGTACTGCTTATTTAAATAAAAAATCTTCCCTCAGACTGAATGTATTTTCTGGTAAAGAAAAAACCTACCAGGCCTGGTACGGTGTAGCAGAAAGTTTACTAAAAACAGACAGAACAAATAATCCTGCCGGAACGGAGAAAGCTGGTACTCCCTATGAAAACCAGACTGACAATTACACCCAAACTCATTACCAATTATTTTACAATACGGTATTGAATAATAATTGGTCTTTTAATACCGCATTATTTTATACCAGAGGAAAGGGATATTACGAGGAATACAAGGCTGATCAGCGATTCTCCCGTTATGGATTAACCAATCCAGTAATAGGCGGCAATACATTGTCTAGAACAGACCTGGTAAGACAACGTTGGCTGGACAACCATTTCTACGGACAGATTTTTTCACTGCAGTATAAAAAAGAAAAGCAGGAATTTACGCTGGGTGGAGGATGGTCTACTTATGATGGAGTTCATTTTGGAACAATCCCATTCATAGCTATTGGTACCGTGCCTGCCAATTATCGTTATTATGATTTACCCGCACTTAAAAAAGATGCGAACATCTATGCCAAATGGCAATCCAATATTACCAGTCAACTTTCTGTTTTTACAGACCTGCAATACAGATGGGTAAAACACAGAATGAATGGATTCAGTGACAATCCAACATTAAGCGTTAACAGAAGTTTCGGCTTTTTTAATCCTAAAGCAGGAATTGTTTACAATGCCATGGGATGGCAATCCTATTTAAGTTATGCTGTTGCAAGAAAAGAGCCGAACAGGGACGATTTTCAGGCAGGAATTAACAGTCAGCCAACGTACGAGACTCTTCACGATTGGGAATTGGGAATTGAAAAAAAGACTA
>Ga0208492_1000414_pt1 | contig 36584 bp, 26 predicted proteins | sample Subbioar_CSW14AB_FD_184820 | JGI IMG/M metagenome (GOLD analysis project Ga0208492, IMG submission 184820) | Serpentinite rock and fluid subsurface biosphere microbial communities from McLaughlin Reserve, California, USA - CR12Mar_CSW14AB (SPAdes) | ecosystem: Environmental > Terrestrial > Deep... | reverse complement strand
GGGACGTGCTGCATGCGAATGCTACGGCCGCGGAGTTTTATAAGGCGATCCTGACGCACGCCGAGCACGGGAAGGCGGCGCGGGACGTGATCGCACGCCGGCAGATCGCGCCGGAGATGGTGGCGAAGTTCATGCTGGGGGCGTCACCGGAGCGGTGGGATGGGCTGCTCCAGACGGTGCAGCACAAGCGGCTGGACCCCAAGGCGTTCTTTGACGCGGGGCTGTTCAAGAAGCGGGAAGCGTCGGAGGGGGCGTACGACTCGTTCCGGAACCGGCTGATGTTCCCGATCCAGGATCAGATCGGGCGGGTGATCGCGTTTGGGGCGCGCAAGATCAAGGACGAGGACGAGCCCAAGTACCTGAACAGCTCCGAGACGCGGGTGTTCAACAAGTCGGGCACGCTGTACGCGCTGAACCACGCGGCGAAGGCCATCCAGACGGAGCGCACGGCGATCATCACCGAGGGGTACACCGACGTCATCGCGTGCCACCAGGCGGGGTTCTGCAACGCGGTGGCCACGCTAGGCACGGCCCTGACGCGGGAGCACGCGAACGTGCTGCGGCGGTTGTGCGACCATGTGATCCTGCTGTTTGACGGGGATGAGGCGGGGCAGCGGGCGGCGGACCGGGCGGTGGAGGTCTTCTTCAGCGAGGACCTGGACGTTTCGATTGCGACGCTGAAAGCCTTTACAGACGCCAAGGACCCGGATGAGCTGTTGAAGCGCGAGGGCGGGGCCGAGGTGTTCCGCACGGCGCTTGAGAACGCGACGGACCTGCTGGAGTACCGCTTCGTCCGGCTGCGCGAGCGGTTGGAGGGGGCCGGGATGGCGACGTTGTCCAAGGCGCTGAAGGAAGAGATCGCGCGGCTGGTGGAGCTTGGGCTGAACGACGTGGACCCGATCCGCCAGAAGCTGATCGTGAAGCGGCTCGCGACGGTCGCGGACCTTGATGAGGCAACAATTTCTTCGGCAATCCCCGCGGGCAGGCGGCCTCGGGTGAATGACTCACCAACAGGGACCGCACTGATTGGGGAAGCGGCCCAGGAGACCGGCGCGCCGGGTGATGAGGCACCCATGCCGCCGCTGTCCACCGCGGCGCTGTCTCCGGCGGAGCACCTGCTGGGGTGCATCCTCTGCGACGGGCAACTTCTGGGGACGCTCTCCGAGCACGAACGGGACTTTATTGGACCCGCGGCGTACCGTTACGCGTTGCTGAGGCGGGTCTCACAAGTCGTCCATGACATCGGCGAAGATCACGGCTCTGCCGACCTCTCGACGCTCATCCGGAGCGTTGATGAAGTTGACGTCAAAGAGGCCGCGATTGGTCTCGCTTCCCGTATCAATCACGAAACAGATCAGAACCGCGACCGGTTGCACGCGCACTGGCAGGCGTGCCTGAACCGCGCCCGCATGGACCACGAGCGCACGAAGGCGACCGGCGACGCGGGTGCGACCGACTTCTTGTTGCAGCAGATCAAGTTGAAGAGGGCCGCGCACGCCTCGCTCGGGGCGGACCGGCGGGTGTTCCCGAAGTCTGGGTGAGGTTTTCGAACTACTCACCCGCTTCGGAGGCGGGTGTTCGTCCGTGCAGTGGATTGCGATCGTTCTGATGTTTCCCGACGAAGCAGTACCAGGGTCGGTAAAGCAGCTGTGCTGAGGAGATCGGCGTGATCGGCGAACTTCATCCCGCGGTAGCGCAACTTGTCGAGGTCGGGCGTCGTCGTGGCTGGCTCAGCTACGAGGAGCTCAACAACACCCTGCCCGACGAAATGGTCGATCCGGCACGCCTTGACGAGCTGCTGGTGGTCATCGACCGCCTGGGGATCGAGGTCGTCGATGAGCTTGAGTACCGGGCCCGGATGCACCGGCTCGCGCTGGAACGTGGGGACACGGGCGTTTCGTGCTCCGGGAAGTCGGCGCTGCCGGCGGTCTTCCGCGCAATGTCAGTGTCGGGCGGCGAACGCTCGGCCGAGTCGGCCACTCTCCGTAAGAACCTCAACGCGAGCGCTGCTGCTCTGCTCGCCGCCGCCGCGGCGGAGGATGCGGATGCGGATGACGCGGAGATCCAGAAGGATGTCGCGGAGGTGGTGGCCGAGGAGGCCAGCGGGAAGCGGATCGACGATCCGGTGCGGATGTACCTCTCGCAGATGGGCACGATCCCGCTGCTGACGCGCGAGGAGGAGATCCGCCTCGCCAAGAAGATCGAGACGACGCGGATGATCTTCCGCCGCCGCTGCCTGGAGAGCGATTACGTGGTGGCTCAGGCGGTCGAGATCCTCAAGCAAGTACACAAGGGCGAGCTGCCCTTCGACCGGACGATGCGGATCAGCACGGCCGAGGCGGACGCCAAGGGCAAGATCGCCAAGCGGATCCCGGTGAACCTTCCCACGATCGAGAAGCTGCTCCTGCTCAACCGCAAGGACTGGGACGAGCTGACCCAGGCGCGGGCCGAGAAGAATGATGAGAAAGTCGCGGAGGTCAAAGCCCGTATCCAGACGCGCCGTCGCCGGATGGCGGCCCTCACCGAGGAGCTGAGCCTGCGGACGGGGCGGATCATCCCGCTGATGCGCAAGCTGCGGTCCATCGCGAAGAAGATGGCGGAGCTGGAGAGCGAGCTTCGCCGGGCCGCGAACCCGGGCAAGGAGCTGAAGCGCAGCCGCCGGCCGGTCAAGCAGTATGACCCCGAGGACCTGGCGGTGATGCGTGAGGAGCTCGAGGGGCTCCGGTCGCTGGTGCTCGAGGAACCCACCGAGGTGATCAAGCGGATCCGTGAGGTCAACACGGTGTTCTGGGAGTACGAGCAGGCGAAGCGCGACCTTTCGGGCGGCAACCTGCGGCTGGTGGTGTCGATTGCGAAGAAGTACCGCAACCGCGGGCTGTCGTTCCTGGACATCATCCAGGAGGGCAACACGGGCCTGATGCGGGCGGTGGACAAGTATGAGTACCGGCGCGGGTTCAAGTTCAGCACGTACGCAACGTGGTGGATCCGGCAGGCAATCACGCGGGCCATCGCGGACCACGCCCGCACGATCCGGATCCCCGTTCACATGATCGAGACGATGAGCCGCCTGCGGAACATCCAGAAGGGGCTGTTGCAGGAGAACGGGATCGAACCGACGATCGAGGAACTCGCCGAGAAGGCGGGGATGAACAGCGTCGAGGTGCGGCGGGTCATGAAGATCAGCCGCCACCCCGTGAGCCTCGACCGCCCGGTGGGTGAGAGCGAGGACAGCTACTTCGGCGACTTCATCGAGGATGAGACGCAGGACGCCCCGGGGGACGTCGCGGCCCAGGAGATGCTCAAGGCCCGCATCGAGGGCGTGCTCAAGACGCTGACCTATCGCGAGCGTGAGATCATCAAGCTGCGGTACGGCATCGGCGACGGGTACACGTACACGCTCGAGGAGGTCGGCCGCATCTTCAAGGTGACGCGCGAGCGCGTTCGCCAGGTGGAGGCAAAGGCCATCCGCAAGCTCCAGCACCCCGTCCGCGCCCGCAAGCTCCAGGGCTTTGTCGAGCGGTCGGTGTACAAGGAAGTCCGGGGCGAGCCGGCACCTGCGCCGGCGGCAGTTGGAGTCGCTCAGGCGATGCCGATGCCGATCGTCAACGTCATGCCGGTATCGGTTGCGCCGCCGCTGCCGCCGATCGTGATGCCGGTGGCGGAGCAGGCGCCCGTCAACGCATAGGACGTCGTCCTTCGGGTTGGTTCACAACAGTTTCCTTCAGCGGGCCGCTTCGATGAAGCGGCCCGTTCTCATTTCAGTCTGCCTGGCGGAGCAGCTTGAGCTCTTCGGCGCCGATGAGGTGGAGCCGCAGCATGGCGAGGGCACTCTTGGCCGACCAATCACGCACGGCGTGGCGATCGCCGTTCATGGTGAAGTGGCGGACATCGGTGGAGACACGCCCGCCCTCGGTCTGGCGCGAGGCCCGTGCGATGTACACCGTGCCGACGGGCTTACCGGGACGGGTGCCGCTCGCGGGAACTGCGCCGCCTGGGCCGGCGATGCCGGTGATTGCCAGGCAGTGCTCCGTCTGAAGACGCTCCAGCCCACCCTGGGCCATCGCGAGGGCGCACTCGCGGCTGACTGCGCCGGGCCCCTCGGGAGCGAAGATCGCGGGGTCAACGCCGGCGAGCTGCTGCTTGAGGAGGTTGGAGTAGGTGATGAGTCCGCCCGCGAAGGCGTTTGAGGAGCCTGCGGTGTCGGTCAGCATGGAAGCCGCGAGGCCGCCGGTGCATGACTCGACCGTTCCGACCCGTTGAGTTCGGTCGTGGAGCAGCTTCAGGACGACGGCCGGGAGTGTGTCGTCGGCGGTCCCAAAGACATAAGCGCCGGCTCGCACGCGGACTTCGCGCATGTGCTTCTCGAGCAGGTGGTCGGCGTCGTAGGGGGCGAGCGGGCCTTCGTATCGCAGGCGCACGCTTACGACCCCGCCGCTGGCGGTCGTGCCCACCAGCACGCCCTCGTCGCCCTCGCGCTTCATCATCGGGCCCAAACGCGTGGCCAGGTCGCTTTCGCCGATCCCGATGGTGTGCAGCACGCGGGTTGCAACCGTGCGGCCGGGCGGGGGCTTGAGCCGGGGCACCACGGCCGCGTCGAACATCGGGTGCATCTCGCGCGGGGGGCCGGGGAGGCAGAAGCAGTCTGCGCCAGCGAGTACGGCGTACAGGCCCGGGGCGGTGCCGTGGAGGTTTTGGAGAGAGATCGCGCGGGTCGGCCGGAGGGCCTGCACCTTGTTCAGGGCGGGCATGACGCGGCCGCGTGAGGTGAACCAGGCCTCGACCTGCTCGAGCGCCAGCGGGTCCTCGACAAGGGAGTCGCCCATGGCCTGCGCGAGTGCCTGCCGTGTGAGGTCGTCGAGCGTTGGGCCGAGGCCGCCGGTGACAATGACCAGTTGTGCGATGGACCCGAGCCGGAGAAGAGCCGCGACGAGCGCGGGCTCGTCATCGGGCACCGTGACATGCTCGACGGTGATAATCCCGAGCGATGTCAGCCGTTCGGCGAGCCATCGCGAGTTGGTGTTCGTCGTCTGCCCCAGCGAGAGTTCATCGCCCACCGACAGGATCGCGGCGGTCGCATGGACCGGAGGGGGCGTCTGGGATGGGCTCGCGGAGGGCATTGGCTCGCACAGGGTATCGGCTCGGGGCACTCCCGTCGCCAGTTCACGCTCCCTGCTGTTCTCGGGCCTTCTGTGCTTCCACGCTCTGTCGGAACGCGGCCTCCTGGTCGGGCGGGAGTTCAAAGCGGTAAAGGAACGGGTTGAGGGTGTAGTGGATCGAGTAGGGCCGGAGGTCGAGAGCCCCCTCCGGCCAGTCCTTGAGGTGCTCGATCATGGCCGAGACATTGCTGGTGCCGACGCCGATGAAGTAGTCGCACCTGGCGGCTAGGTACATGTCCACCATCACCTCAATGCCGAGCCGCGTGCGCGATTCGTGCTCGAGGTAGTGCAGGCCGTGAGCGGAACTCGTGCGGAGGCAGTTGGTTGTGACCAGCTTCAGACCGTAACGCTGGGCGTACTGATCGCGGACCTTGGCGTCGTCGGTAAGGAGGAACACCTTGGCGCCGGGATTTTGAGCCAGGAGTGAATCCACGAGCGCGGGTGTTTCGAGGTTGCGCTCCAGGAGCACCGGGTCCTCGACGGGCTTGTCGCCGCCCCGCACATGCACGCCAATCACCTTCGTGCCCGCGAAGTGCTCGCTCGCGAATGACTCGACGCGATCAACGACTTCCTTGCTGGGCCGCAGGTACTTCTTGGCGATTGCGCGGTACACCTGGGAGATGCTCCGCCCATGGTGCGGCGTCCCGGGCCTGCACCACGAGAGCACGTGGGCGATCCCCATGTGCAGGTCCGACACCGCGATCTCTTCGCGCACGTTCAAGTACAGCTCAGGCCCCATGCGGGCCCACTCGCCATCGAACTTGTTGATCTCGGCTTCGAAGACGTTCTGCTCGTTCCACTTGGGCGGGAAGAAGGCGAATTTCTTGCCGAGCAGATCCGCGAGCTTGACTGACGAAACAGGCTCGAAGAACCGCGGCCACGCGTCCTCGTCGGGCTCATCGCGGAACAGGCTGCCCTTGCCCCAGTGAACGATGGGAGTCCGACCGGTGTTCTCCGCTAGGAGCAGTGCGCCCAGGACGTGGTCCAGGTCTGAGCAGAACCCGTAGCCCCACGCCTTGATGATGAGGTACCGCTTCCGCAGGTCCGGACGTCGCATCGCCTGCTCGCGGGCTCCCTTGCGGGCCGCGTCGAGGCCGTGCTTGACGCCCTGTTCGCCCGGCATCAGCCGGTGGGCCTCCGCGAGGTACTCCACCGCCTTGCGGTACTCCTGAACGTGCAGCGCGATCATCCCGGAGATGGCCAGAACGACAGGTTCGCGTGATCCCATCTCGCGCAGGATGTGGCACAGAACGTCGGCCAGCGAGATCATGCCGCGCTGGTACGCCTCCACCGCATCGGCCGGGGTTGCGGGAACTCCATTGCTCACAGTCACTTCCCTCACCGGTCGCAGGCCCGAACGCGAAACCGCGCGCACGCGGCCGGTCCGCAGTCTATTCAATCCGGCGGAGTGGTTGGCCGTGGCTTTGGAAGCGGCTACCATCCTCTCCCCAAGGGGCGCATAGCTCAGTTGGCTAGAGCGCGGCTGTCACATAGCCGAGGTCACAGGTTCGAGTCCTGTTGCGCCCACTTTCGCGGCCCCCCACTCCTGTCAAAGGCCGTCAGGCCCCAGCCCGGATTGGGCGGGCGACGCACGCCGGAGTGGCGTAATGGCAGCCGCGACGGATTCAAAATCCGTTTCCCGTAAAGGGAGTGTGGGTTCAAGTCCCTCCTCCGGCATTGGGTCGATCCGCCCGCTGGACGGGCGGGAGTTAGCGGTTACAGTCCCCTCCCACCAACGTGGAGGGGGTGGCGTTTGGGCCCGTTTGCCCGTAACGCCGCGGCCCGGTGCGGCTTGAGACGCGACCGAGCAGTTGAACACAGCACCCCGGGATAGTCCCGGCGGGCAGAAGGACGAATGACCATGGCCGAGAATCAGGAAAACAAGCAGGTTCAGCTCCGCATCGACGAGTCGAAGATGAGCTCCACCTACGCGAACACGATCCGCACCAGCACCACGCAGGACGAGGTCGTGCTGGACTTCGGGATGAACCTCCCCCAGCCCGGCGCGGACAACAACAACCCGATTCTGGTGTTCAACGTAGGCAGCCGCGTGGTCATGAACTGGGCGGGCGCGAAGCGCCTGGCCATCAGCCTCGGCCAGGTCGTCCGACAGTACGAGGAGCGCGCGGGCGAGATCAACATCTCCGGCCAGCAGGCCCCCAAGGGCGGCGGTTCGCCCCGGCTGAGCCAGTAAGGGTTTTATCGGGCCTGGGGGTGCGCAGTCTTAGCGCAGCGTCAGGTCCATAGTCCCCCGTTTGAGACTTACGCTCCTAGCGCAACCTGAGCGCGGGAGTCGACTGAAGAAGCCCCGCCTCAGATTGAGGTGGGGCTTTTTTCATTGAGGTGACGTGTGGCCGACTCCTCGACTCTGCCCGCAACGGATTCCGCCGCAGCGCTCCTGGTGCCAGCGTTCAAGGACCTCGCGAAGGCAATGCGCCGGTTCCAGCGGGCGCACAACGAGGGTGTGGATGGCGAGGCACTCGCGGAGGCTGTCCACAAGGTTCGGGTTTCATCGCGGCGCGCGGGCGTCACGCTGGTGGCGCTTCGGTCGAGCGCTGACTCGAGAGCGTGGAAGCGGCTTCGTCGGGCGGTGCGACGCCTGCGGCGCGCGGCGGGGATCATCCGGGACGGCGATGTACACCTGCGCATTCTCCGTGAACTGGAACGGCAGGATGTCGGGCTCGTGGGGCTGGGGTACTTGATCGAGGCGGTCGAGCAGGATCGCCAGCAGGGGCTGGAGCAGCTTTGGAAGGTCTTCGGGAAGGTGAGCCCGCGACAACTGCGGGCAATGGGTGAACGGCTGGCAGACGACGCATCAGATGACGCCCCGCCGGTCAGCGTCCTGGCGAAGTCTGAACTCGGACGCTTGGCGGGCGAGTTCCTGGCCGTTGCCGAGCAGGACGTGGGGCGGCCTGAGTGCCTGCACGAGGTGCGGCTGGGGGTCAAGCATGTGCGGTACGCGCTTGAACTGTTTGAGCAGTCGGTGCCCGAGGAGGTCCGTCAACCGATTGCGGCCACACTCGAGGAAGCGCAAAAGGCCTCGGGCGAGGCCAACGACCTCATGACGCTGACGGATCGGTTGGACCTCTTGATGGCCGATCTCGAGGGCGTCGAGTCGCCGGACCAGGAACTCGTCGCGGCGGTGTCGGGCCTGCGGGCGCGGTTTGCGGGCGTGGCGGAGTTGCGGCGCAGGAAGTTTGCGGAGTTCTGGCGGTCGGTCAATCCGCCGTCGCTGCTTGCGCCGCTCCAGACGCCGGTGGCGCTCGAAGACCCAGCTTCAACTCGCGAATGGGGCAAGAACGCAGCTGAGGGGCGGATCGTGCGGGAGAGCGCGGGATCACGCAGTGATGCAATACCGAACGGAACGCCGCGCCCTGCTGCCGCGGCGCAGCGGAACCTGTGGCTCTCTGGCAAGCGGCTGGCGGTCATCGACATCGGCAGCAACAGCATCCGGCTGCTCGCGGTGGAACTGATTGACGAGAAGTCCTGGAAGCCGCTCGCGGAAGAGCGTGCGATGACCCGCCTGGCGCAGGGCCTGAACAAGTCGGGCGAGATCAGCCCTGAAGCGATGGCAAGATCGGTCGAGGCGATCGGCCGGTTCAAGGCGATTGCGGAGAAACTCGGGGTCACAGCGGTCCGGGCGTTCGCGACGGCCGCGGTTCGCGAGGCGGAAAACCGCGCGGACTTCATGTCGCTGGTGCAGGACCGGACGGGGCTGAAGCCGGAACTGGTTTCCGCGCTTGACGAAGGGAAGCTCACGCACCGCAGCGTGGCCCGTGTGTATGACCTCTCCCACGGCATGGCGGCGGTGGTGGACATCGGCGGGGGCAGCATGGAGGTGGTGTTCAGCCAGAACGGCGTGATCACCGAGAACAGCTCGATGCCGCTGGGAGCGGTGCGGTTGACCGAAGCCTTCGGCGGCGCGGACGCGGCGAGCGGGCCCAACTACAAGAAAATGCGGCGCTGGGTATCCGACGAGATCGGCGGGCACGTCCGCGAGCACGACGCGGTGCCGACGATCGTGGTTGGTTGCGGCGGCACTTTTACGACCATGCTGACGCTCGCCGCGGCGGCGCGGGGGGTGATGATTGATCGCAACTCCGCGGCCCTGACGACGCTGGGCCCGGTTTCGAGAGAGTCGCTCAGGACCATTCTGAAGGAACTGCGGTCCATGACGCTGGAGCAGCGGCTCCGCGTGCCGGGGCTGCCCAGCGACCGCGCCGACATCGTGGTCGCGGGGTTCACGGCGGTGGAGCGGCTGCTCGATCACCTGGGGGTTTCGCAGGTGCATGTTCACCCCGGCGGTTTCCGCGAGGGGCTGCTGCTCCGCATGATCGATCAGGAGATCGCGGAACGCGCGCGGGCTGTGGCAGAGCCGCACCACGGCGAGCTTCTGAGCTCCGTGCGCGAGTTTGCGCAACGCTGCCAGTATGAGCGCGCGCACAGCGAGCACGTGGCGGCCCTTGCGCTTTCACTCTTCGACCAGTTCCGAACCGAGAGCACGTTGATCGAGGGGCTCGGGGATTTCAAGCACGAGCGCGACATGCTCGAGGCGTCGGCGATCCTCCATGACGTCGGCGTTCTGGTCGAGTATCGCCGGCATCATCGGCACAGTCAGACGATGATCCGGCACGCGGACCTCGCACTTTGGGAGCCGCGTGAACTGGAACTAATCGGGTTGATCGCGCGGTACCACCGCCGTTCAACCCCATCGTCCAAGCACGCCGAGTTCGCAGCCTTGGCGCCGGGAGAGCAGTCGCTGGTGCGTCGGCTGGCCGCCATTTTGCGAACTGCGGATGGACTCGACCGCTCTCACGCCCAGCGCGTCCACGGCGTCAGGGTGCGGTTCGGCAATCGCGAGGTGCAGATCGAGGCCCAGGGAACAGAGGACCTCTCGACCGATGGGCGGGCTGCCCAGAAAAAGGCGGACCTGTTGCGGGAGGTGCTTGGGACCAAGCTCGTGATCGCGCCAGCCGCGGGGGTCGAACGACCTCAGGCTCCCGTTCAGGGGTCGCCCTGACGGAGACCGGCCGATTGGTCGCAACCGCGGGCCTGCTTGGGACGGACCGCTTTCTAGCGTAGAGTGAGGGGCTCGGGTTGTCCCCGGCGTGGGCGGGGGCGGAGCGTGCGCAGGAATCGCACCACCCGAGGGCATGACCACACCGGTCATTGCTTGGCCCGGGATCGGGCCACCACACGCAGCATCCCCCGCAAGGAAGGCGCATGTCCAGCGGCCAATCGACAGACACGCCGGTAGAGCTTTCGCAGCCGGGCGAGCCCGCGGCGGCCGGTCCGCCCCCAAACGAGGCTGCGGCGAATGACCTGAAGGCGTTCCTCCTGACGCTGCTCCAGTTGCAGTGTGGGCTTGTGGGCGCTGTGGCGGGCACGGTGTTCATCGGCGGGGGCGCGACCCGTAAGCCGTCGCTGTTCGCCCAGTTCCAGCCGCCATCGGAGCCGTCGGGGCTTCTCAGCCCGCCGGTCATCGGTCGGATGGAGCGGCTCGCGGGTGAACTCTGCCTGGTTGATGCAGATGCAACGCGTCCGCCGCAGGGGCGCATGGACACGATTGCCCTGGCGAAGGCCCAAGGCGGGCTGTATGGGGATGAGTTGCGGCATCGGCTGATTGCGGCGCCGCTCACGGCGGATGGGCGGGTCGAGGGCGCTTGCGTCCTGGCGCTCAAGAGCCGTGGCGCGGCGGGGGATGAGGATGCGCTGCGGACGCTGATGCTCAGCGTCGCCCACTTCGAGACATACCTGTGGAAGCAGCAGGCATTCGCGGAAGCGCAGCGGACGCTGATGCTGCGTGAGACGCTGGAACTGCTGGACACCTCGCAGCAGGGGCAGAGCGCCGGCACGATGGGCGCCATCATGTGCAACGAGCTGCAACGGCGGTTTGGCTGCACGCGGGTGTCCATCGGCCTCGTTCGGCGGCAGTTGATCAGGCTTGCGGCTGTAACTGGGGCGGATCAGGTGGACCGCAACGCCGCGGCGGTACAGGCGCTCGAAGAAGCGATGGAAGAGTGCGCCGCTCAGGACAGCGAGATCGTGTACCCGCCGCTTCCTGAGCACGAGGCGGACCCGGCCCAGCGGCGCGTCACGCGGGCCCACGACGAAGTCTCACGCAAGTTCGGGCCTTCAGCGATCTTGAGCTTGCCGCTGCGGGTTGAGGGCGATCTTGTAGGCGTCGTGGTGCTGGAGCGTCCGGCGGGTGACCCTTTCCCGGTGGGATCGGTGCCGTTGCTGCGGCTTGTCGCGGAAACGATCGGGCCGGCGTTGTGGACGCGACGTTTGGCGGACCGCGGCATCTTCGCCGTAACGCGCGACCGGTGTTATGACCTTGCGGAGGCCGTGTTCAGTCCGCGGCATACGGGCGCGAAACTGCTGGGATCGCTGGTCGCGGCGGTGCTGCTGCTCACGGCCATCGTGCCGATCCCTTCGCGGATCACTGCTGGAGCGGAAGTTCAGGCCAAGCAGTCGCGAACGGTCGTCCCGCCGTACACCGGCTACCTCAAGAGCGTGAGTGTGAAGCCGGGGGACGCCGTGAAGGTGGGCCAGGTGCTCGCGGCCATGGACACCAATGACCTGATTCTGGAGCTGGCCGAGTCGCAGGCCAAGCTGGACTCGATGATGGTGCAGGCCAATGAGGCACTTGCCCGCGGCGAACTCGGCAAGCACCGGGGGTACCAGTCTCAAGTCGAGGAAACCGCGGCCCACGTCGCGCTGCTGACCGATCACCTGGAACGCGCAGATATCCGGTCACCTATCGACGGGCTGATCGGGCGGGGCGATCTTGACTCGTTCGTGCGGGCACGGGTGGACCCGACGCAGCCGCTGTTTGAGATCGTGAGCCGTGAGCAGCGGGGCGTTGCGTACATCGAAGAGAAGGATGCCCAGCGCGTGGCGGAAGGGATGACGGGGAACCTGGTCATCCGGTCCCAGCCGGGCCGCAAGGTGCCGGTCAAGGTGGTGCGCGTGAACCCGGCCGCGGAGGTTGTGCAGGGCAAGAACGTGTACCAGGCGGAGGTCGAGATCATCGGCACGCTTGAGGAGAACGCCGCGGCGTGGCTGCGACCCGGCATGACGGGCACCATCAAGATCGACGACGGGACGACGACGACGCTGACGTGGGTGCTGCGACCGGTCATCGATGAGCTGCGCATGCGGATGTGGTGGTAACCCGTGCTGAAGCTGCTGCGACAAGACGTCTCCGGAACGTTCAGCGACCTGTGGTACCGGGTCGGGCCGACGCGCCCGCGCCTGTCGCCGCATGCGCAGGTAATCCGCCAGCGGTTCGGTTCAAACACCACGTTCATTGTTGAAGACCCCGCGGGCGGGCAGTACTACCGCCTCTCGGAATCCGCGTACTTCTTCGCCGGGCTGCTGGACGGGCGGCGGAGCGTGGACGACGCATGGCAGGCGTGCAACGCGCAGCTGGGCGACGCGGCCCCGACTCAGCGGGAGTGCGTCGAGCTGCTCAGCCGGCTGCAGCTGTACGGGCTGCTGCACGGCGATCTCCCACTCGCGGCCGACATGGTCGAGATCCGCCGGCGCGAAGCCCGGAAGCGCAAGCTCCAGCAGCGGCACGGGCGGGGCGTCTCGATGACCATCCCGTTGCTGAATCCCGAGCCTTGGCTTGAGCGCAGCAAGTACCTGATCGGTGCGGTGTTCTCGCGGACCGGTCTGGTGCTCTGGCTCGCACTGATCTGCTTCGCGCTGTATCGCGTGTTCCTGAACAGGGGTGCCCTTACGGACAGCCTCAACGGCGTTCTGGACACGAGCAACCTGCTCTGGCTGGGGCTTTCATTCACGGTCCTGCGTGCCTGGCACGAGATGGGCCACGCGGCCGCGTGCAAGGCGATGGGTGGCCGCTGTACTGAGATGGGGCTGATGGTGGTGGCACTCGTGCTGCCATTCCCCTATTGCGATACGTCATCCGCCTGGCGGATCCCTGAGGTCTGGAAGCGCGTCGTGGTTTCGGCGGGCGGGGTGCTGTTCGAGTCCGTGCTTGCGGCCGTCGCGGGCATCGCGTGGTCGTACATGTCGCGGGATGACGCAGGGCTCGTCCGCACCGTGCTGTTCAACACCATGGTGATCTCCGGGTTCACGACGTTGATCTTCAATCTGAATCCGCTGCTCCGCTACGACGGTTACTACATGCTGTCGGACCTCGCCGGCAGCGCGAACCTCGGGCCCCGGGCTCAGCAGCTTGTGAAGTTCCTGGTGCAACGGCACGTCTACCGGATCACCAGTGTGCGACCGCCGCAGGTCCGGAGCACCGGCGAGTTCTGGTTGCTGCTCCTGTTTGGTCTATTTTCCTGGCCGTACCGTCTCTTGGTCGTCGCCGGCATCGTCCTGATCCTCTGGACCAACCCGCAATACCTGACGCTCGGCGCCGTGCTGGCGGTGGTGGCGAGCGCGTGCTGGTTTGTGTGGCCGGTGCTGAAGTCCATCGGGTTCCTCCTGACCGACCCCATGCTGATGGGGCGACGGACGCGTGCCCTGACCCTCACGGCCGCGATCCTGATCGGAGTGGTCACGGTGCTTGGGCTCGTGCCCGCGCCCGCGGCCGGCTATGCAAGCGGGACGGTGGAGCCTCGCGTCCTGGAGCCCGTGCGACCCGCCGAGGACGGCTTCGTGAAGGCAGTCCACGTCCGGGCGGGCGACTTCGTCAACATCGGCGATCCGATCATCACGCTGCACAACGCCGAGGTGGCGTCGGCGCTCGAAGCCGCGAGGGCAGTCTATGAGAGTGTGCAGGCCGAGATGGACGCGGCCATGAGCGGGCCTGTCGCTGAGCAGGTGCTCGCGGATTCCCGCCTCAAGCAGGCCGAGCGAACACTGATTCACACGCAGGATCGTGCGGACTCGCTCGTGCTGCGGGCCAAGGCCGCGGGGCAGGTCGTGCCAGGGGCCGGGCTCGGGACGGATATGGACCGGGTGATGGAAGTCTTCTTCACGAAGGGATCCCTGCTGGCGACTATCGCGAGCACGGACCAGTTGCTGGTTCGCTGCGTCGTTCCAGATCGCGACGAGGGGTACATCTTCCGTGGCCAGGTGGGTGAGACGGTTGAGCACGTTGAAACCAGCATCCGTGTGTATGGACGGGCCGGCGACGAGGTGCCTGGCAGGCTTATCCGGAACGCCCCGGCCGGTTCCCGCCGCGTCGCGAGTGAGAGCGTGACGAATCGAGCGGGCGGGGATGTTATCGCCGACCCCTCCAACCCAGAAGAGAACTCGACCGTCGCGCCGCACTGGGTCGTCGAGGTCGCGCCGGTGACCGATGATGATGCCGCCGTAACTGGGTGGAGGCCGGGCCTCCGTGCTCGCGTCCGTTTCGGGGTGCCATCGGAGCCGCTGCTGACGCAATGGACCCGCAAGCTGCGACAGTTCATCGCGGACAAGGCCGAGGCATGACCACCGCCCTGCCAACTCCACGCGTGAGCCCGCGGGACTGGCTTTCTTCGCGGCCTGTGTCTACCGCCCGTCACCTCTGGCCGATGATCGCCGGCACGCGGCAGCGTCGCGAGATCTCGAAGGGGTACGACGAGTTCGGCGAGGCGGTGACGGGATGGTTTGCCCGGCGGCGCGCTCGGACTCTGGATTGGTCGCGCGTACGGCGAATCATGGAGGCCGCTGGCCAGTTCGCGAATCACAGTGAGGGGGCGTTTACTCTCGCCGTGGAGGACGCCCGCGCGAGCGTGGTGGTTGCACGCCACGAAGAACGGGCCATTGACGCGGCCTTCGCAGTTGGATTTGAAGCGGTCCGCCGCACCATCGGCCTCAAGCTGCACCCCGAGCAGCTCCTCGGGGGGCTGGCGCTCGCTAACGGCTGCTGCGCGGAACTCGCCACCGGTGAGGGCAAGACGCTGACAGCGATCCTCGCCGCGGCCGTGAACGCATGGTCCGGGCGCGGGGTTCACGTAATTACTGTGAACGACTACCTCGCGCGTCGCGACGCCGAGATCACCAGCCCGGCATACCGGCGGCTGGGCCTGCGCGTCGGAGTGATCCAGGAGGCGTTACGCCCGGACGAGCGACGAGTCGCGTACGCGCAGGACATCACCTACGCCGCGGACAAACAGGTGATCTTCGATTACCTGCGGGACCGCCTCGCGTCGCCGCTGCTGCCGCGCTTGACTGGTCTGGTCCTGGACGAGGTGCTCCAAGCCAATCAGCAGCACCGCTGGGACGGAAAGGTCGTGCAGCGAGGCCTCTACGCCGCGATCGTTGACGAGGCGGATAGCGTGCTGATCGACGAGGCGGTGACTCCAGCCATCATCAGCAACAAGCAGTCGAGCGCCCACACCGAGCACTTCAACACGGCCGCGCAGATCGCCGCGGAACTCGTCGCCGGCGAGCACTACACGGTGGACCGTCGGCATCGGACGGTGAACCTGACCACAACGGGGCGCACGAAGATCGGCGAGTACGCCGCAAAGCTCCCCGCCTTCTGGGCTGGTCCGCGCAGGCGCGAGGAACTGCTGACGCAGGCGATCAACGCCAGAGAGCTCTACCGGCGCGACGAGGATTACGTCGTGGTCAAGAATGAAATCCAGATCGTGGACCGCTCGACCGGGCGAATCCTGCCCGGGCGGCAGTGGCAGCTAGGGCTTCACCAGGCGGTCGAGGCTCGCGAGGGGATCAAAGTCACCACTGAGAACGTGGCTGTCGCACGGAGCAGCTACCAGCGGTTTTTCGAGAAGTACGAGCGGCTCTCGGGCATGACCGGCACGGCGAGCGAGGTCTCGCGCGAGCTCTGGGCGTGGTACCGGCTCCCGGTGGTGCCGATCCCTACTCACAAGCCGATCGCCCGGACACAGGCCCGGGATCGTGTGTTCACGACCGAGGCGGAGAAGCTGATCGCCGTGGCGGAGCGAGTGACCGCGGCGAGCAGGCGGGGCCAACCTGTCCTTGTGGGGACGTGGAGCGTGATGACCTCGGAGAAGCTCGGCCAGTTGCTCCGCGACCGCTGCGTGGACTGCGAGGTTCTCAACGCGAACCGTGAGGCGGAAGAGGCGGCCATTGTCGCGAAGGCGGGGCGGCCGGGCGCGGTGACCGTTGCGACGAACATGGCCGGACGGGGCACGGATATTCAACTCTCGCCTGACAGCCGCGCGGCCGGCGGCCTGCTGGTGATCTCAACCGAGCGCAACGACGAGAAGCGGGTGGACCGCCAGCTCGCGGGCCGATCGGGCCGGCAGGGAGACCCGGGGCGGGTCGAGCGGTTTGTTTCTCTTGAAGATCGGCTGATCCAGCAGAACGGCCTCGCGCCACTGATCGCACTGGTGCGGCGGAACGCGGGCCCGACCCGGGTGGCGGCCGCGCGGTTCTTGTGGTGGTTCGCGCAAGGCGCCGCGAGCCGCAAGTGGGCCGTGATGCGGGCCGAGGCGAGCAAACAGGATCAGTGGTTCGAGATGGCGATGCAGCAGGTCACCCGCTGAACGACCGGGACCGGGTGCAGCCACGCAACTGTCCGGGCTTGACTCTAGTATTCACCTGCTGCATAATCATCCAGTGACCCTGAAAGCCAAGCGTCAATCCCGCCTCCGCGACCTGCTCGCCCAGTCGTTCCTCAAGAGCCAGGACGAGATCGCCTCCGCACTCCACCGGGAAGGGATCGAGGCGACCCAGGCCACCCTCTCCCGCGACCTGCGGGAGTTGGGCGTGCTCAAGGGGCCCGAGGGGTACATGCTGCCCGCGCCGGGCGCGAATCGGGAGCCCGCCCGCCGCGAGCTTCAACGCGCAGTCACCACCTACATGCTGTCCGCTCGCCGTGCATCGAATCTCGTGGTGGTGCGGACCGGGGCGGGGCAGGCCTCCCCCCTCGCGCTGGAGATCGACCGTTCCGGCCTTGACGGGGCCGTGGGAACGGTCGCGGGCGACGACACGATCTTCATCGCCACCACCACCGCGACGCAGGCGACCCGGATGGTGAAGCTCCTTCAGGACCTCGCCAAGGCGTAACCGTTCACCTCACCCCGGCGCGACTGGCTCATCTCCAGGGCGTCGTTCCCGTCGTACCGTTCCCGTTCTCCGAGGAAGTGCAATGGCAAAGGTCGTCGTCATCGGTGCAGGCGGGTACAGCGGGGCAGAGCTCGTGTCGATCCTCCTTGCGCACCCGCAAGCGGAAATCGTGGGCCTCTTCGGCTCCGCGAAACGCGAGCAGGGTGGCAAGGCCGCGGCGTTCTCCGACTCCTGGCCCCGCTTCCGGGGCCGCCTCGACCTGCCCGTCCGCGCGACCAGCATCGATGAGGTCGCCGCGCTCAAGCCCGACGCCGTGTTCCTCGCGACGCCTCACGAGGCAAGCCTGGACCTCGCTCCGGAGCTGCTCCACCGCGGCCTGAACGTCTTCGACCTTTCGGGTGGGTTCCGCCTCAAGGACGCCAGTCTTTACCCGAAGTTCTACGGCTTTGAGCACACCCACCCACAGGTCCTCGCCGCGGCGGTGTACGGGCTGCCCGAACTCAACCGCGACGCGATCAAGAACGCTGCCATGATCGCCGTGCCCGGCTGCTACCCGACTTCCGCGATCCTGCCCCTTGCGCCGCTCGCGCGTTCCGGGGCCATCGCACCCGGCCGCCGCCCCATCGTCGATTCCATCAGCGGCGTCAGCGGCGCGGGCCGGAGCCCCAGCCAGGCCATGCTGTTCGCGGAGGTTTCCGTCCGGGCGTACAACGTGCTGAAGCACCGCCACAACCCGGAGATCGATGCGTACGCGGGTACGAGCGTGGTCTTCACGCCCCACATCGGCCCCTACGACCGCGGCATCGTTTCGACGATCCACGTCGAACTCGCATTGGGCTGGACACACGCGCGCGTGAGCGACACGCTGGCGGCGGCGTATTCCGACGAATCATTCGTTCGCCTCTGCCCCCCAGGCGTTTGGCCTGCAGTGAACGACGTGAGGAGCACCAACTTCTGCGACATCGGGTGGGCGACCGACGAAACCACGTCGCACCTGGTGATCTCGTCAGCAATCGATAACCTCACGAAGGGCGCGGCTGGGCAGGCCGTGCAGTGCATGAACATCCGCTTGGGGCTGCCTGAGACGATGGCACTTCTGCCGGGAGGGGCTCAATGACGGCTGAGGCCCCCACCATCGCCCCGACCGTGATCAAAATCGGCGGTACGACGCTCGAGGACCCGAAAACCTCGCCCCAGCTCTGGGATGCGATCACTCGCCTTGCTGCCGAGCGCCCGGTCGTGGTCGTTCACGGCGGGGGCAAGGCCGTCGATCGACTCCTGGACAAGCTTGGCATGCCCGTGGAGCGCAAGCACGGGTTGCGTGTGACGCCGCCGGAGCAGATGGAGCTCATTGCGGGCGTGCTGGCGGGCAGTCTCAACAAGTCCATCGTGGCGGCGCTGCTGAAGCGTGGCTGCCGCGCCGTGGGCCTCGCGATCGGTGACGGTGGCGCGATCCCGACCGCAATGCGACGGATGGAAGGACTCGACCTTGGACTCGTCGGCGAGGTCACCACGACCGAACGCCAGCCGACGAGCCATTCGCTTCTTGAGATCCTCCTGCGCGAGCGATTCACCCCGGTCCTCAGCTCGATTGGCATCGACCCGCAGGGCCAGCTGCTCAATCTCAACGCCGACGACGCGGCTGCGGGAGTCGCGTGGCACCTCCGCGCCGGCACGCTCGTGCTGATGACCGACGTTCCGGGGATCCTCGACCAGCACAAGCAACTGATCCCGCGGGTCAACGACGCGGGCATCGAGCACCTCATCGCGTCGGAAGTCATCACCGGTGGGATGATCCCCAAGGCCCGCGCGGCCGCGGCGGCGGCCGCGAAGCTGGGCGCCCCCGTCGTCATCCTCTCCGGCAACGACTCCGAATCTCTCGCCCGCTGGGCCTCCGGTCATCCCGCGGGCACTACCGTTGTTCCCCCCACCGCAGGAGCCTGAGTTGCCCACCGCCACGACACCCCCGACCGCGAGCAACGGCAACGCCCCGACGCCGCGTGTGCTGCCCTCCATCGCGTACGCCCGCGACTTCAAGGGCCAAGACCTGCTCACGCTGGCCAACATCTCGCCCACGGCGATCCTTGAGTTGTTCGACACCGCTCTCCGCATGAAGGCCGACCTCAACGCCTTCCGCTCGACGCTCGACAACCTCGCCGTCGCGCTGCTGTTTGAGAAGCCGTCGCTCCGCACCAAGATGTCATTCGAGGTCGGGGTCGCAAAACTCGGGGGCCACCCGATCTTCATGGACCACTCCAGCCAGCGTCTGGGCGCCCGCGAGTCCGTGCGTGACTACGGCAAGAATCTTGAGCGTTGGGTGGACTGCATCGTCGCGCGGGTGTACTCGCAGGCGGTGCTTGAGGAGATGGCGGAGGCCGCGAAGTGCCCCGTCATCAACGCGTTGTCAGATCGATTCCACCCCTGCCAGGGGCTGGCGGACCTCTTCACCCTCTACGAGCGAGCGGGCGGCAACGCGGCCAAGCTCCGCCAGACCCGCCTGCTCTACATCGGGGACGGCAACAACGTCTGCCACTCACTCATCCACTGCTCGACCCTGCTCGGCGTTGATACGACCGTAATCACGCCAAAAGGGTATGGGCCCGCCGAAGACGTCATCACGGAGTGCCAGGCGTTCTCAGGCAACGCGGGCAGCAAGTTCAACGTCAGCCACAACGTCAAGGACGCCGAGGGACACGACGCGATCTACACCGACGTCTGGGTCTCGATGGGCCAGGCGGGCGGCGTCGACGAGGTCACGAAACGCCGCAAGATCTTCACGAAATTTCAGGTGAACGCGGAACTGATGGACCTAGCTTCTCGCGGCCGCCCGAATCCCGCCGTGTTCATGCACTGCCTCCCCGCCCAGCGCGGCCTTGAGGTCACCGACGACGTTATCGACGCCCCCACTTCCATCGTGTACGACCAAGCCGAGAACCGCATGCACGCCCAAGACGCACTCCTCCACTACATGCTCGGCAAGGGCAACTGAATACAGGCAACTCTCCCAATCCTGCAAGACTCCCGCACCTACCACCGCGGACCGCGGCTCGAAAGGCTCACGACTCCATGAAGAAGCGCATCGCACTCGCCTACTCCGGCGGCCTCGACACCTCCTGCATCGTCCCCTGGCTCGTTGAGAACATGAACGCCGAGGTCGTCTGCGTGGTGGGCGATGTCGGGCAGGGCTCGGAGGAACTCGAAGGCGTCGAGCAGAAGGCGATCAACTCGGGCGCGAAGGAGTGCCACGTTGTCGACCTCAAGCGCGAGTTCGTGGAGGACTTCGTGTTCCCCACCATGATCACCGGCGCGGTGTATGAGGGACGCTACCTCCTGGGTACCGCGATTGCCCGCCCGATCCTCGCCAAGGGTCAGGTCGACGTGGCCAAGAAGACCGGCTGCACCGCCCTCTCCCACGGCTGCACCGGCAAGGGCAACGACCAGGTCCGCTTCGAGTCCGCCTACGCCGCCCTCGCCCCCGAGCTCGAAGTGATTGCCCCCTGGCGCGACGACCGCTGGAAGCTCTCCGGCCGCCTCGCGATGCTGGACTACCTCAAGCAGCGCAACATCCCCACCACCGCGAGCGCGACCAAGATCTACTCCCGCGACCGCAACCTTTGGCACATCTCGCACGAGGGCGGCACAATCGAAGACCCGTGGAACGCCCCGCCCGAGGACGCGTGGATGCTGACGGTTGCCCCGTCGAAGGGTCCCGACCAGTTCGAGGATGTTTCCCTCGGCTTTGAACGCGGCCGCCCCCGCACCCTCAACGGCCAGCCTATCCGCGGCGACGATCTCATCAACCGCCTCAACAAGGTCGCCGGCGCCCACGGCGTCGGGCGCGTGGACCTCGTCGAGAACCGGCGCGTCGGCATGAAGTCGCGCGGCCTCTACGAAACTCCCGGCGGAACCGTCATCGTCGAGGCCATGCGGGCACTCGAAGAGCTCGTCCTGGACCGCGAGACCCTCCACTACCGCGAACATGTCGGCCTCACGTTCGCCGAACTCGTCTACGACGGCCGCTGGTTCACGCCCCTCCGCGAGGCCCTGTGGGTGTGCGCCGAGAAGATGGCCGAGAAGCTCGATGGCGAGATCGTGGTCCGACTCTTCAAGGGGACCGCCACGGCCGTGAAGCGCAAGAGCCCCAACTCCCTCTACGCTGAGAAGATGGTCAGCTTCGAGGGTGAAGACGTGTACAGCCAGAAAGACGCGGGCGGGTTCATCAGGCTGCTGAGCCTTCCGGAACGAATCCGTGCGCTCAAGGCCGGCGGGCATACGGAGTAAGTCCATGCAGTCGAAAGCCACTACCGTAAAACAGTACCTCGCTGAGATGCCGGAAGACCGCCGCGTCATCATTGAGGCGGTCCGCAAGGTCATCCTCAAAAACCTCGACAAGGATATCGAGGAGGGCATGTCCTACGGCATGATCTGCTACGTCATTCCCCACAGCCTCTATCCTGCCGGCTACCACTGCGACCCACGACAGGCTCTCCCGTACGCGGCGTTGGCTTCACAGAAGCAGTACATGTCCCTGTACCTCGACACCTCGCACTTCACAGGCTTCCGGGAAGAGTGGGCCAAGTCCGGCAAGAAGCTTGACATGGGCAAGGTCTGCATCCGCTTCAAGAAGCTGGACGACCTCCCGCTTGACCTCATCGGACGAGTCGTCAAGGGGGTGAGCGCCCAGGATGCAATCGCGTCGTACGACGCGGGGCGAGCAGCCCACTCGCCAAGGAAGCGTGCGAGCAAGGCCGCCGCGCAAAAGAAGACGCCAACACGCAAGAAGATCGCGAAGAAAGCTACGAAGAAGGCGGCATGCTGATGGCCCTCTGGGGTGGACGCTTCGAATCCGGACCCGACGCGCTGTTCAAGCAGCTCAACGACTCCCTGCGCTTCGACTACCGGCTCGCGCAGCAGGATATCGAGGGCTCTATCGGCTGGGCGAAGGCCATCGCCCGTGCAGGGGTCATCAACGAAGCAGAACTCACTCAACTCACCGCGGCGCTGACTCAGCTTCTCGCGGAGATCAAGGCGAACCCAGCCCTCCCGGTAAACGATCAGGACGAAGACATCCATTCATGGGTCGAGCGCCGTCTCATCGAGCAGGTCGGGCCCCTCGGGAAGAAGCTCCACACCGGCCGCAGCCGCAACGACCAGGTTGCCACCGACCTGCGGCTCTGGACACGTCAGGAACTCGACACGCGCATTGCCGAGGCCCGCGAGTGCCGCCGTTCCCTTCTCGACCTCGCCGTCCGCGAGCAGAAGGTCATCCTCTCGGGCTACACGCACCTTCAGCGGGCCCAGCCCGTGCTCTTTGCACACTGGTGCCTCGCGTACGTCGAGATGCTCGAGCGCGATGAGGCACGCCTCAAAGACGCCCGCGAGCGGGTCAACATCTGCCCGTTGGGCTCCGGCGCGTTGGCGGGCACCGCCTACCAGGTTGACCGCGCCCAACTCGCCCGGGACCTCGGCTTCTCCGCCCCCACCAACAACAGCCTGGACGCCGTGTCCGATCGCGACTTCGTGCTCGAGACGCTGGCCGCCTGCGCCATCACCGCCGTACATCTCTCCCGCTTGGGCGAGGACCTGATCCTCTACGGCTCCCAGGAGTTCGCGTTCATCGAGTTCGACGACGCGGTGTCCAGCGGCTCATCGCTAATGCCTCAGAAGAAGAACCCCGACTCCGCGGAGCTTCTCCGTGGCAAGTCCGGCCGCGTCATCGGCCCGCTCGTCTCGCTCCTGACGACGGTTAAGGGTCTGCCCCTCGCGTACAACAAGGACCTTCAGGAGGACAAAGAGCCGCTCTTTGACGCCATGGACCACCTCTCCATGTGCCTCCGCGTCGTCCCGCGCATTCTCGACACGCTGAAGGTCCGGCCGCACACCTGCGAGGCCGCCGCCAAGGGGGGCTACTCCAACGCCACCGACCTCGCCGACTACCTCGTTGGCAAGGGCGTCCCTTTCCGCGAAGCCCATGAGCAGGTTGGCCGAGTCGTCCGGTTTGCTCTCGGCGAGTCCAAGCCGATCGAGGACCTCCCACTGACGGAACTCCAGAAGCTCGCGCCAATGGTTCAGCCCGACGTGTTCGCATCCATCACGATTCAGTCCGGCATGGCTCGCCGGGAAGTCCACGGCGGGACCGGCCCAAAGGCCGTCGCAAAGGCCCTTGAAGCCGCCCGTGACCGGCTCCAGTTCGGCCATATCCCCTACTGATACAGAATTGCTAGCCTTCTTGGGTCTTTCCTGAGCGAGTCTCCCAACGAACATCGCATGGAAGTCGAGCGGACAAGGCCACCGGCCGTCAACGCGTAAGGGACCCCATGAAGACCCCGGCCCAACTAGTTGCCTTCTGCGGCCTCTTCATTTCGGGCCACGTTGCCGCGGCCCAGACCGTGCTGCACTCTCAGCAGAGGGTCATCGCCGCGACCACAACGGCTGACGGAAACTCCGTCACCGCCGTCGCCCCTGACTTTGCGCCGTTCATCACGACCGTCACGGCTACCACCCCGTTCCCAACCCCGGCCGGGGTTCCCGCCCCAAACACGGGCGAAACGGGCATCGACTGCGAGATCGACCCCAATGCGATCACCGCGCGGGGCACTTTGGGCGCTGCCGGCGGGATCTCGGTCACCGGCGTCCCGGTGTTCGGAGAGGCAGAGGCCTTGGTGGAGGTCCGGTTCTCCGTGACAGAGCCGACCCCGTACCGCATCCGTGCAACGCCCCGTCCGAGCACCAATCCAGGCGACGAGTTCGAGATCGAACTTCACCAGGTTGGCGCCGTGGGTTATCTCTACTGGATCGATGAAACGCAGCCCCCCCAGAGTGTGGACGTCTCCGGCATCCTTGAGCCGGGAACGTACGTCATCCACTACGAGGTCGAGTTTACGCACGACGACGGCTTCGAAGTCCGCAACTTCAACTTCGGAATGCAACTGGGCGAGACCTGCGGCAACAGCGACTTCAACGGTGACGGGGACTTCGGGACAGAGCAGGACATCAACGCGTTTTTCGCCTGCCTTGGCGGCCAGTGCTGCACAACGTGCTACTCGTCGGACTTTAACGGGGATGGCGACAGCGGCACCGAGCAGGACATCGAATCGTTCTTCCGCGTGCTCGCCGGTCACGGCTGCTAGAACCGTTTATCCGCCCGGCGCTTTCACGGACGCGATCGCCGCGCGAAGCTCCCTGGCCTTGTCCAACTGACCCGCCCGGTCGTACAGCGCGGCGAGCGCCTCGGTCGCATTCTTCAAGATCCCGGCTGTCGCATTCCCACCGGCCGGGAGCCGGGGGAGGGATGCCTCCAGCTTGCCGATCGCGGCCTCCGTCTCGCCCTTCTCGCCCAGCGTGATCCCAATATTCGCCGTGGTGGCCGCCACCTGGTAGGAATCCGCCGCGTATCGGGGCGTCTGCCATGCGAGCAGCCGGCCTAACCACGTCAAGGCCTCGTCGTACTGGCCCTTCTGCCGCAGCGCCATCGAGAGCGACGTTATGGTCCCAACCCGCCCCGTGTGCTCGGGCCCGAAGGCCTTGTCCCGCACCTCGGCCGCGTGGGTGAGCAGTTCGATCGCCTCATCCACCGCTCCCATCTTGAGCTTCGCGAGCCCCAGGTTGCTCTCGACCCGCACAATGGCTGGGTGGTCCGCTCGCAGCAGCTCTCGCCGCACGCTCAGCGACCTGGAGAACTGCTCCACCGCCCCCGCGACATCACCCTTCTGGAATAGCGAGCTGGCGAGGTTGTTGCGGGTCTCGGCAACCTGAAGATCCTTCTCGCCCGCGACGGCGAGCCGCACCCTCAACGCCTCACGCTGAAACGTGATCGATTCATCCGCCTTCCGCTGTGCCCGCAGACACGCGCCGATATCCGTCAGCAGCGTGCCTTCGCGCACCGTCGGGACGCCCCCGCTCCGCGCCCGTTCCTGCGCCAACAGCTCACGGAGCCGCTTCTCCGCGTCCGCGCTCTTGCCTTCGTAAAACAACTGCTCGGCCAGCGCGACCTCAATGTCTATCCGCGCATCTGCCTCCGGATCGAGCTCCGCCAGCCCAAGCGCCGCGCCCTCCAGGAGGCCCCGCGACTGCTCCAGCATCCCGAGCGAGAGCATCGCGGTCCCAATCGAATACTGCGCTCCGGCGAACGTGTACTGGTCCTGCGGCGGATCAGCCTCCAAGGTCGCCGCGGCGTCCGCCAGCAAGTCCCCGAGCTTGGCGTTCGGCCCTTGATCCCGGATGTCCCCGCCCCGCAGGATCGTCAGCAGGAACTCGCGGTTCTGCTCCTGGAACTTAAGGCTGGAACGCAGTTCCTCGTTCTTCGCGGAGATCTGTTGCTCCTGCCGCGAAAGCGAGTCGTAGTTCCCTGCAATCTCGTTCCGCTGCTGCTCCAGTTCGCGTGACTGCCCGTAAAGAACGACGCTGGACGTGCTCAGCAGCACAACTGCCGCGGCGCTCGCGGCCACTCCCACCGCGTGTCGGCGCACAAACTTTGAAGCCCGATACCACACCGTGTCGCGCTGAGCCTGCACGGGCATCCCGGCGAGGAACCGGCCCAGGTCGGCCGAGAACTGCTCGACCGATACGTACCGCCGCTGCGGCTCCTTGCGGAGGGCCATCAGCACAATGTTGTCCAGGTCTCCACGGAGCTGACCGCGAAGCCGGGTAGAGGTCACACCACGGGTCTTCGGGATGTTGACACTGAGATCAGGCGCGGCCGTCCCCGTGCTGTACCGATCGCGCAGGTCGCTGTCGTCGGCGGAACCCGCGCCGGTCAACCCGACCCTCTTCGGCTTCACGGTGATCGCTTCGCTGGGCGCCACCGGCGCCGCGCTCAGCACCACCCGACGCACCTCATCCGTCGTCTTGGCCGTGAACTGGTACGGCCTCGTGCCGGTCAGCAGTTCATACAGCACCACGCCCAGCGAGTACACATCGCTCGCCGTCGTCAGGCTCGTCCCCTCCACCTGCTCCGGGCTCGCGTACTCCGGCGTGAGCCGCCGCTCAGTGTCGCTCGTCACCTTTGCGTCAGTCCCGCCCACCAGCAGTCGCGCGATACCGAAGTCCAGCAGCTTTGGCACTCCCGCAGGCGTGACCAGGATGTTGCTGGGCTTGAGGTCGCGGTGAATCACCAGGTTCTGGTGAGCATGATGCACGGCCGCGCACACCGCCTGCAAGAGCTTCAGCCGGTCGCGGACACTCAGCCGCTGGGTGTCGCAGTACTCGTCGATTGGCAGCCCATCCACGTACTCCATCACGAGGAACGGCCGACCATCCCCTGTCATCCCGCCGTCGATCAGCCGCGCGATATTCGGGTGGTCCAGGCTCGCGAGTGTCTGCCGCTCGGCCCAGAACCGCCGCACGATCTCCTCTGAGTCCATCCCGCGTTTGACGATTTTGACCGCGACCTTCTGGTCGAACTGTCCATCCGCGCGCACGGCTTCGTACACCGTCCCCATGCCACCCGACGCGATCCGCCGCAGTATCTTGAACGAGCCAACCTCCGCTCCGATCATCTCATCAGGTGCGGCCGCCTTCTGCGATTCCTTCGCGAGATCGAAGTCCTTGCCGAGAGCCGGCTGCTCGAGAAAGGCACCGATATCCCCGGCCGCGTCCACCAGTGTCCGGACCTCGCGCTCCAAGCCAAGATCGCCGGCGCACAGCCGCCGGATCGCGTCGTCTCGGTCACGCGGCGAGTGGGCCGCGACCTCGAAGAAGATCGCCTCCACGCGAGCAAAGCCGGCCGCCGCGCTCTGCCTCTGATTGTCCTGTTGCTCACCGGTGGTCACGCACGCATCCTTGATTGGTCGACTCACGCCAACTCTGACGACAGCTCCCGGTGCAGCCAGACCCGCGCGAACTGCCAGTCCCGTGCGACCGAGCTCGGCGAGACCCCCAGTGCAAGCCCCGTCTGCTCAACCGTGAGCCCGCCGAAGAACCGCAGCTCGACAACCCGCGCTTTCTGCTCATCGATCGCCGCGAGCCGGGTCAGGGCCGCGTCCAGGTTGACCATATTCACCGTCGGTTCGCCCGAGCACACCACCAGCGCCTCATCGAGCGAAACCGGCTTGTGTCCGCCACCCCGCTTCTGAGCGTCCCGCTCGCGGGCGTGATCCGTCAGGATCCGGCGAATCGCCCGGGCCGCGGCCCCGAAGAAGTGACCGCGGTTTTCCCACGGCGTCTGATTTGGACCCACCAGCCGCATGTACGCCTCGTGTACCAAGGCGGTCGCCTGGAGGGTCTGAGCCTTGCTCTCACCGCTCAAGAATCTCTGAGCCAGACCGCGCAGCTCGTCATACACGATCGGGAACAGTTCGTCCGTGGCCTGGGCATCACCGGACTGAGCCCTCACCAGCAACTCGGTCACAGCGGGCTGGCCCATGGACACAGCCCCCCCCCCGGCTTGGGGCGGACTGCATTCAGCATGGACCCGGCTGACCGCTGGAAAGACCACAGGCGCAGTGCGACTCATACCTACACATGCGTAATCTGGCCGCGCGGCCATTCACCGGGAACGAAACTCCCAGTGAAAGCCCCCCTCCAATCAGGGCATGTGGCAGGCGAGTCGCTGATCCGATCGGAACCAGCCTTCAGCCCATTCGCCGCCGCCGCAACCCCGCCAGCCCCGCGAGCCCGAGCAGGGCCGCGGTCCCGGGTGCCGGAACCACGAATGTCGCATCATCGAAGAAGTTCTTCCCGCCCACCCCGCCGTTGGTCCCGTCTTCGAGCTGCCACCGCAATCCCGTGAAGTTGCCCATCGTGGAGCCGAGCGCGGTCCCCGCCGGCGCGAGCGTGGTCCAAGTGTTCGCAAAGGAGTCGAAGTAGTCGAGCTTGAAGGTGTCGGCCGTGAGGTCGATGTCGATCGAGATGCCGTCCCACATGCCCGCATTGGCCACGATGCCCGTGTAGTTCCAGATCCCCGAAGGGCTCGTGCGCCAGAGCACCGTGTTGTCCCGGGCGTACCCCCACTGCATGCCGATGTTGCCCGCGGAGTCCAGCACCGACTGGGTGAACCGCTCCGGAGAACGAACGCCCGGCACGAATGGGTCATTCGGGCTGGTCGAGAAGTAGATGCCGTAGTTGACGGTGCCGCCGGTCACGCTCGCCGGCACCGGCCCGCCGGTGTCGTAGGTGTCCAGGCTGTAGTCGTACACGGCCGCGCCGGTGCTGCCCAGCGCAGTGTCGTTCCGGAACGCCAGCGAGCTGTTATCGGTCCTCCCGGGGCCGTGATCGCCAACCAGGTACACGGGGATCATGCCCGGTTGGGCGACCGGCGGATAGGGAGGAGCGCCGGACGTAGCGGCGGAACGGGCCACCGAGTTCGAGAAGTACCCGCCAACTTGTCCCACAACCCTCCACTTGCCCGAATCCGGGGCGATGAAGGTCGGGCCGGGACCGCCGCCCGCGTTCACGCCGTAGGACCCGGCGTTGTAGTACGAGACGTCGGACCAGTTGTACGAGCCGGAGAACACATTGAGGTTGTACCCCTCATTGGGCGAGAAGCTGCCCAGCACGGCCAAAGCCGGCGAGCTCAGCACGCCAAGGGTGGTCAGGGCAGCTAACGACAACAGCGTCCGCGCGGAAACAGGGGTCTTGCTCATGGGTATCTCTCCTCGACTGACGGCGGCCAGTCTACCAGAGTCTTCCCTGAGCCCAACCCGATCTTGCAGCGATCCCCGAAACCCGGCACTTCTCACGTCGGAACGAACCTGGGCGAAAGCGGTTACGCCTTCGCTGTCGCCTCAAATGGAAGCGGGGAAAGTTCTACCTTTGGGTTCCGCTGCGTGAAGTTCCGCAGGGCCCACTCATCCGCGAACAGCACCACCCACGCGTTGTCGCGGTCTGTTGCGAGTGTCGCGTCCATTGGCAGGTCGGGCAGCCACTCGGGGTCCGTCTGCTCCGGCGCCCGCCACCAGCGGCAGATCGTCCACCGGCTGGGCTGGAGTGTTGACTCCGCCCCGTACTCGCTCTTCATACGGTGCTGCACCACCTCAAACTGCAGCGGGCCCACGGCCGCGAGCAGGGGCGTTTTGACCTGCCCAGTGCCCACGTTGAGCATCTGCACCACGCCCTCCTGCATCAGCTGATCCAGGCCCAGCCTGAACTTCTTGCTGTTGGAGGGCTGCGGGTTCTGGAGGTATGCGAACACCTCGGGCGTGAACCGCGGAATCTCATTGAACACCGTGGTGCGGTCGTCCGCGAGCGTGTCGCCGATGCGCAGCACGTCATGCCCGACGATCCCCACCACGTCTCCCGCGCGACCATCCTCCACGGTCTCCCGCTGCTGCCCGAACAGCTTCTGGGCGTTGCTAAGCCGGATTTTCTTGCCGCTCTGAACGTGGACCACCGTCATCTCGCGCGTAAAGCTTCCGCTCACAATACGGATGAACGCGATGCGGTCGCGGTGCCGCGGGTCCATGTTGGCCTGGATCTTGAACACGAAGCCGCTGAACTGCGGGTCTTCGGGGGACACCAGCTTGTCCCCGCTCAACCTTGGGCCGGGGGGGGCTGAGTGTTCCAGGAACCCATCCAGCAGCAACTGGACTCCGAAGTTGTTCATCGCGCTGCCGAAGTACACGGGCGTCACCTGCCCCGCGAGCACCCGACGCTCGTCGAAAGTCTCCCCCGCGCCCATCAGCATCTCGATCTCTTCCTGGGCTCTGAGGTACACATCATCATCCAGCTTCTCACGGATCGCCGGGTCATCGAGGCCCCTGACCTGCACCGGGGCCGCGTACGCCCCGCCGACCGTCCGCTCGAAGAGGTGCGCCTGGTGCGTCAACCGGTCGTACACGCCCCGGAAGGACGGCCCCGTGCCCAATGGCCAGTTGACCGGGAACGCACCGATCCCCAGCACCTTCTCAAGTTCGTCCAGCAGTTCCAGCGGCTCGCGCGTGGGCCGGTCACACTTGTTCATGAACGTAAAAATCGGCACGCCTCGCCGCCGACACACCTCAAACAGCTTCCGCGTCTGCGGCTCAATGCCCTTGCCCGCGTCGATGACCATCACCGCCGCGTCCACGGCCGTGAGCACCCGGTACGTGTCCTCCGAGAAGTCCTTGTGGCCCGGAGTATCAAGCAGATTGATGCGGTAGCCGTTGTAGTCAAACTGGAGCACCGTGGACGAGATCGAGATGCCGCGCTGCTTCTCCAGCTCCATCCAATCGCTCGTCGTTGCCCGCTGGTTCTTGCGGGCCGTGACCGAGCCCGCGAGCTGGATCTGGCCGCCATACAGCAGCAGCTTTTCCGTGAGCGTGGTCTTGCCCGCGTCAGGGTGGGAGATGATGGCGAACGTGCGGCGTGGAAGCGAAGCGGAGCTCATGGGGAGGGAGTTTAGACGCGAAAAAAGGACGCACGCCCGCGGTTGGCGGGCGTGCGTCCGGGAAGAGGAAGATCAGTGAAGAGGGTCGGCGGAGATCCTCAGCAGGACCCGCCGGCCAGCACCCGGAAGAAGCTCTCAATGTCCTGGTCAGTCCCGAAGTCGCTGTCCCCGTTGAAGTCCGCGGAGAGGCAGTTCGCACAGCACTGGCCTGCCAGGCACGAGAAGAACGCCTCGATATCCTGGTCGGTCCCAAAGTCGCCGTCGCCGTTGAAGTCGCCTTCGCAGGTGAGGCCCGAACGCGGGGGCGGCGGTGCAGGCTGCCGGAGCGATTCGAAGAGGTTGATGAACTCCTGCCCGGCCGGGATAGCCGTGGTGCCCAGCACTCCATCGTGGGTGATCGCCCCGCCCTCAGGATTCTCAATGACCGGGCACAGAAACCAGCGAAGAGCCGGCCCGTCCGCCGGGGGAATTTCGATCGTCACCAGGCCGCGGTCGTGCAGCCGCTCGATGTCGGACATCGTGCGGAGCAGGGGCGTGCCGTCCAGGTCGTAGCCGTTGTCCTCGGCAATATCCGCGAGCTCCTCGCGACCCTCCTGCGTGCTGAACGCCGCGGGCGTAAAGCGGACCAACTTGATCCGCCAGATGCCCAGCGGGTTATTGCTGAAGTACCCGTTCCGCAGATCGGACAAGTTGTCCTGCCGCTTGGGGAAGACCGCGTACTGCGGGTTGGTTGCACGCGGGAACTCGTACACGTCGTACGACTCGGCGATCTGGAGGGCCCGCTGACCCGCGGCGTTGTTCAGGAACGTGTTCTGCCGCACCAGGCCCGTCACATAGAAGAACACATTGTGCCCCGAGTGGTCGTACGTCCCGGCGTAAGACCGGATGCGCACGTTGTTGTACTTCGCACCATTCTCGCGGTTGTCGATCACCGAGTTGGCGTTGGCGCCGGTCGGCCTGCCCACCACGAGGGCGGGGTCCAGTCCGTTGGCGCGGTAAAAGTCATCCGAGAAGTCAAAGGGCGGCAGCGACTGCGCAAGAACCGGACCCGCCATCACCACCGCCGCCGCCATGCCAGCCATTACCATCTTCATCTGTGCGTCTCCAGCCACCGCGGCCTCGCGGGGCATCCTCCATGCGGAGAAGCGACGCACACTGTGTCAGAATCGGCCACGCTGTCGTGGGGCCTCGCCCCTCAGCCCTCAGCCCGCCGCAACGTCCTGAATGAGGCGGGCGTTCATCGCCTGCATGGCGCCCACCAGCTTCGCCTCGAGATCCGACGGCTCACCGACTGGCGAGAGAGGCTCGCCATAGCTGACACCATACCGAGCCCGCTTCAGGGGAGCCCAGCTCCCCACTTTCTCGTAAACCGCGCTGTTCCACACCACGCAAGGCACCACCGGCACCTTCGCCATCACGGCCAATCGCCCCACGCCGGGACGTATTTTCCCCGTCACAACGACCGACTCCGCCCCCGGCCGCAAACGACCCTCGGGGAACATCGCGACTGCCCGCCCCCGCTCCAGCCGATCCAGGATGAGCCGCACCGTCGCCGGGTCCGCGCGCGACCGCTCCAACGGGAACGCGTTCAGATTGCCGTAGAACCACCCAACCAGCGGTTTCGCGAACACCTCCGTGATGCTCACAAAGTCCAGCATCCGCGGCGTGTGCCGAATCATCAGCGGCACGTCGAAAACGCTCTGGTGCGTGGCCGCGAGGATGAACGGGCCCGTTCGCGGCACGTTCTCCAGCCCGAGGATCGTCGGCCGGCTGCTCACCCAGAACGGGAACACGCCCACCGACTTCACGGCCTTGTAGAACCGATCCCCCACTAGGGCACATCCTCATCGCGCAGGCCGGTCCGCCCCAGCAGATCGCCATAGACCTTCACGAACGCCGCCCCAAGCTCCTCCGCGAACTGGGCCCGCAACCGCCTCCGTGGCCGCCCATCCCGCCTCGGCGGAGTGATCGCGGGCCCGAACATCATCTCCATCCGCCCCGACTTGATCGGCAGCCACGGCTTGACGCTCAATAGCCCATTGGTCCCCAGCACCACCACCGGCACCACCGGCACCTGCGTCTGGATCGCGATCGTGCAGACCCCCTGCTTCATCGCCCCGCCCCGCAGCACCGACTCCCGCCCCACTGCCACCCCGCCCTCGGGGAACATGCCCACGACCTCGCCCCGCCCCAGCAGCCGCACCGCCGTGCGGACCGCTGGGGCCGCGTTGCCGTACCGGTCCACCGGGAACGCGGCCATCGCGTCCAAAAACCGCCCAGCGATCCACGGCTTGTAGAACTCGATCCGCGACATCCAGCGGATCGGCCGCCGCACGAGGGCCCCCACGAAGAAGGGCTCCAGGTGGCTCAGGTGCGACACCGCCAGGATGAACGGCCCCTCGCGCACCGTGTGCTCAAGCCCGTACACCCGCTCACGGATGGCCGCGAACCGCGGCACCGCAAACGCCACCTTCGCCAGGTTGTAGATCAGCGTCCCCATGCAGGCGGGAAGATTACCACCGCTTGACCCCCGCCGACGCTCCCGGTAGCGTCCCCCCATGCCCCCCAGCACGGCCGCGCCGATTCCTCCCAATTCGCCCCCCGGCGCCGTCACCCCCCACCCGCCCATTGAGGGCTACTACGAGAAGCCCGCGGAGAAGCGGGCCTTCCTCACCACCATTTTCGACGACACGGCCGTGGACTATGACAAGGTCGAGCACTGGCTCAGCCTGGGCTCGGGCCGCTGGTACCGGCGGCAAACCTTGATGCGTGCCGGCCTCAAGCCGGGGATGCACGTCGCGGACGTCGCGACGGGAACGGGCCTAGTCGCGCGCGAGGCCCTCGCGCTCATGACCCAGGACGGCCGCGTGCAGGGTTCACTCATCGGCATCGACCCCAGCCCCGGCATGCTCGCGCAGGCGAAGAAGTCCTTGGGCATCGACACACGCGTCGCGACCGCTGAAAACCTTCCCTTCGACGACGCCGCGTTCGACTTCCTCTCCATGGGCTACGCCCTGCGGCATGTCGAGGACATCGCCTCCGCCTTCCGCGAGTACCACCGCGTGCTCAAGCCCGGCGGAAAGGTCTGCATCCTGGAGATCACGCGCCCGACCACCGCGTTCGGCCGCGGCTTCCTCAAGTTGTACCTGCACACCGTTGGCGCGATCATCAGCAAGATGACCGAGCTCGCCCCGCGCACGCCCGAGCTGTGGGACTACTACTGGGAGACGATCGACAAGTGCGTCCCGCCCGCGCAGGTCGTGGCCGCGCTCGAGTCCGTCGGCTTCAAGAACGTCGAGCGGCAGGTGTACTTCGGGGTGTTCTCCGAGTACCGCGCCACACGCTGAGCCGGGCCGCTAACGCAGCGCCGCCTCCACATCCTTCACGCTCTTGGGAATCATCTTCGACAGGTTTTTCCCGCCGCTTGAGGTCACGAGGACGTCGTCCTCGATCCGGATCCCCATCGCCCCCCCACTCCTTCCAGGGAAGTACAACCCCGGCTCGATCGTGATGATCATCCCTTCGCGCAGCGGCCCCTCAGGCGTCACGTCGTGCACCTCCATCCCAAGCTGGTGGCCAATGCCGTGGATAAAGCGATCGGCAACCCCCGCTTTCTCGAACACCTTCCGCGCCGCCCCGTCCACCTCGTGCATGTACCGCCCCGGCTTCACGGCCGCGATCGCCGCCTCCTGCGCGTCAAGCACCAGCTCGTACATCTCCCGCTGCTCGCTCGTGAACTTCCCGCTCACCGGGTACGTCCGCGTGATGTCCGCGCAGTACCCCTCGAACGCCGCCCCCGCGTCCACCACCAGCAGCTCGCCCGCGCGGCACACCGCCGTGTTCATCATGTAGTGCAGCACCGTCGCGTTCTTCCCGCTGCCCACGATGCTGTTGTACGCGGGCCCGCTGCCGCCGCCTTCAATGAACGCCGCCTCCGCCGCCCGCTGCACCGCCTTCTCCGTCACCCCCGGCCGCAGCGTCCGCGTGATCGCCTCGTACCCCTTCGCCGTCGCGGCGAGGGCCTTCTCCACCAGCCCCACCTCGTGCCTGCTCTTCACCGCCCGCAGGCCGTTGAGCAGGTCGGTCTGGTCCACGATCGAGACCCCCGGCACCCGCTCGCTCACCTTGCGGAACACCGCCAGGTCCGGCGACACCGGCCCGTCGTACACCGCGAACGCGTGCAGGCACGCCGCCTTCTTCCGCACCCGCAGGGCCGCCGTCAGCATCCGCGGCAACGCCCCCGTGCGCATCACCGTCTCGAACCCCGTCCTGTCCTTGAGAGCCTGCGAGATCTCCTCGCGGTACCCGTCCCACGCCTCCAGCTCCGGGTTCAAGGGTTTGAGAAAGAGCACGCACCGCTTCTTCGGGTCCTCATGCCCGGGGTCAAACAGCACCGCCGCGCCCTGCTCCTCCTTGATTCCCGTCAGGTACGCGAAGTGCGACGAAGGCTGCCAGAACCCCGCCAGCGGCGGCGCCCCATCCCCCGCGAGCACCAGCCCCACCTGCCCCCCGTTCGCGCCCAACTCCTTGAGCACCCGCGCCCGCCGCGCCTGATACTCGCTCACCGGCGTGCCACCATTCTCCGCCGCCGCCGCAACCTTGCCCTTCGCCATGCCTCTTCGCTCCTGCCTTAAAGCCCCTCCCTGAGGGAGGGGTTGGGGTGGGTTTCGTGAGACACCAGCGTACTGAACTCAGCGGAAGCAGACACGCCCCGCCACACGCCCCCCACCGCGCGCCTCCAAATCCGAAATCCCAAATCCGAAATCCGAAATTTCTTCCGCCTTGATCCGCGCTCTCCGCGGACGCCACGAGCTCCGCGTTCTCTTCAACCCCCGAGGCCCGCTCCCTCACGGTCGGGGTTCCTATCGAGGCCCGCTCCCTCACGGTCGGGGTTCCTATCGCCCCAGGAACTCCAGCGCCGTCCCTCGCAGCAGCCGCTCCCGCACGCTCGCCTCGAGCCCCAGACTGTCGATCAGCTCCCCCGGCCTCTCCTCCCCCAGCGGGAACGGATAGTCCGAGCCCAGCATCACCCGCTCCGCCCCGAACATCTCCACGATCCCCCGCAGCGCCCCCGCGTCATGCACCAGCGAGTCCACATAAAACCGCGCCGGCTTCCCGCCTTTAGCCAGGTACTCCCGCGGGTTCACCCCGTTGTCCACCGCGCATAGGTCCGGCCGCACCCTAAACCCGTGCTCGATCCGCCCGATCGTCCCCGGGAAGGACCCGCCCCCGTGGGCAAACCCGATCCGCAGCCGCGGCAGTTTCTCCAGCACGCCCCCGAAGATCACCGAGCAGATCGCCCGCGCACTCTCCGCCGGCATCCCCACCAGCCACGGCAGCCAGTACTTGCACATCTGCCCCGTGCCCATCATGTCCCACGGGTGTACAAACACGCACGCATTCAGCCGCTCGCACTCGCGCAGCACCTCGAGCACCTCGGGCGCATCCAGGTTCAGATCAACCCCGCACTCCCGCTCGATGTGCGACCCGATCTGCACGCCGCTCAACCCCAGCTCCCCCACACACCGCTCCACCTCGCGAACCGCCAGCCCCGCGTCCTGCATCGGCACCGTCCCGAGCCCCGCGAATCGGCTCGGAAACTCCCGCACCACCCCCGCGATGTGATCGTTCAGCCTCTGCGCCAGGTCCAGCGTGTCCCGCGGCTTCGCCCAATAGCTGAACATCACCGGCACCGTGGACAGCACCTGCACCCCCACCCCACCCCCACCCCCACCCGCCGCGTCCATCTCCTCGATCCGCACCCGCGGGTCCCAGCAGTTGTGCCCGATCTCCCGGAACCGCTGCTCCCCCTTGATCATCCGGGCCGTACACGGGTCGATGTGCTCCAGCCGCACCCACTCCCCATACCCATACCGCTCCCGCAGGTCCGGCCACTCCCGCGGCAGGATGTGCGTGTGCAGGTCGATCTTGTGGGGCGCGAAGGTCATGCGGCAGGGTATGAAGAGGGTGACGGGGACGGGGGCGGAGGGTGACGGGGACGGGGAACAGGGACGGGCAAGAGGGGGGAAAGTGACGGGGACGGGGCGAGAACGGGACGGGGACAGGGAACGGGGAAGGGGCAGAGGAACGCAGCGAACCGCCCATGCCCGAAAAAAACACGCGCCCCACGCCCCGTCCAACGAATTTCCCACCCGTTCCCC
>Ga0208492_1000413_pt1 | contig 36598 bp, 30 predicted proteins | sample Subbioar_CSW14AB_FD_184820 | JGI IMG/M metagenome (GOLD analysis project Ga0208492, IMG submission 184820) | Serpentinite rock and fluid subsurface biosphere microbial communities from McLaughlin Reserve, California, USA - CR12Mar_CSW14AB (SPAdes) | ecosystem: Environmental > Terrestrial > Deep... | reverse complement strand
GAAGGTGGGCAGCCACTACGACCTGCCGATCGCGCTGGCGCTGATGGCGGCGATGGGCATCGTGCCGCCCGATGCGCTGGAAGGCTGGGCGGCGGTGGGGGAGCTGTCGCTGGACGGCCGCATCGTGCCGGTGGCCGGCGCCCTGCCCGCGGCGGTGGCGGCGGGCGGTCTGGGTCTGGGGCTGATCTGCCCCGAGGCGTGCGGGCCCGAAGCGGCGTGGGCAGGCGAGACGCGGGTGCTGGCCGCGCCGTCGCTGATCGCGCTGGTCAACCACTTCCGCGGGACCCAGATGCTGTCTGCGCCCAAGCCGGGAACCATGCTGGACGCCGACCGCGTCCCCGACCTGCGCGATGTGAAGGGCCAGGAGAACGCCAAGCGGGCGCTGGAGATCGCCGCGGCCGGCGGCCACAACCTCTCCTTCATCGGCCCGCCGGGCTCGGGCAAGTCGATGATGGCCCAGCGCCTGCCGGGCCTGTTGCCGCCCCTGACGCCGGCCGAACTGCTCGAGACCTCGATGGTGCACTCTATCGCGGGCCTGATCGCCCGGGGTCAGCTCTCCCGCGCCCGGCCGTTCCGCGCGCCCCACCACTCGGCCAGCATGGCGGCGCTCACCGGCGGCGGTGTGAAAACGCAACAGGCGATGCGCCGCGGAAACAGTCGATGAGCCTGAAGGGGACCTAAGCAGTACGACGAACCGCGTCTCTTTGAGACTCCAGGCGGTCTGCGCCAGAAAACGCCCTCGCAACTGGAAAGAAGTAGTCCGGTAGCTCTATCGAAACGATTACTTGGCAACGTGGAGTTGTGTCCCCATCGCCCTCCCAGCCGATTGTACCGCTCGCTGAGCATGCACTGAGTCTCCCGTGGCTGCCGGGGGATGATCGCTATGTGTTGATCAGCCACAGCCGGATACGAGCGAGCACGGCGCGCACCGACGGCTACGAGATCGAGTGCAGCCTAGGCGTTCTGGAAGGCGAAGGCGGCGGGAGCCGCGTTTCTGTGTGGGCTCCCATAGAGCAGCTGTCGATCCTGCGGCCGGGAACGATCTTCCAGAATCGAGTGATCTCCGGGACGGCAAAAGCGTTGGTCGAGCGGCAAGCAACGCGGCTTCAGGCCAATCAGCTATGCCAGCTTTCCGACAACGGGCTGAGCGCGTACGCCGCTATCGGACATCGTCCCCTCGGAAGCGCGGTCACGCCTCGGCCGATACAGGATTATCCGATCGCGACGGTATGTGAACATGCCGGAAGGCGCATCTACATCAGGGCAGGCGAATTGCTTCGCTTCTATTTCGGTCCGGTCAGTTGGTTGGCCGACGGCTTCATGTCGGCGGCCCATAGCCCTCCGGGAACGGGGCTCGTCGATCTCGATGCCTCGGGCATGGTCGAACCGGAGGTGATGCAGATCGCACCTGTCGCCGGTCTCACGGATAGATCGTCCGCCTTGCACCTCGCCATGTTGCTCAACTCACCCGACCTGATGACGATGTGGCAGGCCGCCGCCGCAGATATGCTTGGCTCTTTTGATGCAAGTGGAGAGGGCCCTCTACCGCCAGCCGTGCTCGCGGCCGGACAGCACTCCTACGCCTTGCTCGGCCACACGGTGCCGGTTGATCTTGATCACTACGGCGAGCGACAGGAACGCGCGTTCGTGGCCGCTGCAATCTTGAGCGACTTTCGACCCGCGCCGTTCAAACGCTTAATTGTCAAGCTTCCGCACGGGACAGATGAGTTGGACGTTGACGATCCGGATGCGGGCGAGCCTGAGACTTCCAGCCGCTATCGCACGATCATCTCACGGGATGCCGCGTTGGAGAGTCACCGCCGCCCCGGGCTTTCTGTCGGCGGGCTCTCACCGTTTCCTGAGTCACTGCGGAGGGCCTTCCCCCGACTAGGGCGGATCGAGATCAAGTACGAGATTGCTCGACGATATCGCCGCGGCGGCTCGCGTCAGACAAGCTGGAATGAACGCACGGTCGACAGTCTGTCAGCCCTGAGCCCCGGGAGCGACGCCAGCGTTGGGGGCGTGATCCTTCGACCAGGCCCCTCCTACCGCGCAGCACCGGCGGAGCCCGGTCCGCCACCTTCGGACAGATTACTGGAGCGACAGGCCGGAGAGGTCGGTCAATTTGCACCTTACGACCGTCAGGCGCTCAGCTATCCGCTCTCTGTGTTCGCGAGTGCGATCGGCAAGTTAGGGCGCCACCAAAGTGGAGGACTCGTGGGCCAAGATCCCCTTCGAGGCGCCGCGGGCAAAGTCATGTTGTTGCAGGCTCATCCAAGCTGGGGCAGCGCTTGGCGTGACCGCCAGTTTGCCGTCGGCCACATCCAGGTTTCTGGCAGAAGGGTCTACGCGTTCGAGGTGTCCCGCCGCCGCAAGACTGAACGGATCAGCCTTGGGTTGGTCGCTCGTCACGACGGCGGCCTTATGTCCGTGCGCGAGCTATCGGCGATTGCAGAGCACGCTATCTCCAAGCTGTCGTCGCGCCCCTCGACGCGAGAGGCTACATGGCGGGGGGTCTGGCCCGTCTCTTACAGCGACGTGAGGGCTCGCATCGTACCCCACACCGCGCGCCGCCGGCTCGCAGCCCTGCTGGCGGAAGATTTGGAGGCGCTGGCGAGAACACTCTTCGATCCGCCGGTTGCGCTGCCCGAGACCATACAGGCGATAGGCTGATGCTCAGCGACGTCGTCGCTGACGCCTATAAGAAGATGCGTGAGATGTGAGCGGCACCAGATCGACGACGTTAAGCTGCTCGAGCGGTTCGCTGAGTGACGCGCGGGTCTCCACAGGGACGCTTCTCCACCGTTACCGTTGCTTAGCGCCCGCGTCCGATGCGCTTTGGGCTGTACTCTTGACCGCTTCTTCGGCGACTTTCCGTTGCGCGTCGCCGGCCGCGCCATCTGGAGCAGCGTAACATCGCTGCAGAGCGTCGACGCCCTAGCCCCCCCACCGCGCCAGCGACGCCACGTCGCCAGGATGCTAAAGGGCCCATATGGCCGAGCACCCGGACGATTTCAGTGAGACGCCTTGGTGGCGCCTCGCCATGTACCCGCTAGGCGGCGCGATAGCAGTTCTAGCCATCATCGGAGCCTGGGTCGCGCTCACCTAGTTGAAAACCCGCCAGGCTGCGACGCCAACCGGAACCTCATGCACGGCACGCTCTCGCAAATTCGCTCGGCCCGTCTCGCTTGACGAAACGACGAGGTGGACGCGCTCACATCCTGCTGAGCCCCTGATGTCCGAGGCCGGGACGCAGCGCGTGGCTTCAAATGGGTTGGGAGCCCGGGCCCTCCGGCGGTTTCAGCGAGAGCTTCAGCTCCGCGCCTCTTTCCCGATGCTTCTACCCCACAGGCTCGCGCAGGAGGAACTCAGCCGGCCCGGAGATTTCGGGAGGTGCGTTCGCCCAAGGCTCGCGCAGCGCATGAAGACGTTCCGGTGTCATGGTCTCGACCATCCCGACCAGTGTCTCGAGCGCGATGGACGCCAGGTCAGCCATTCGTCCAGCATGGGGCTTCCCGTGCCCCGCGAAGATCGTGGACCCCTCCACGAAGCTCGAGATGAAGACTGCGACAGTCTCGGCGTCAGCCTCATCCAGCGTCGGGTTCAAGCGTCGGATGCGCGCGATGACCGGAAGATGCAGGCGGCGGTAAAAGTTGTGCAGCAGCGACGAAATCTCTTCGTCGTGGTTAGCGAGCGACCAGAGCTCGGGAAACAGATGCGTCGTCTGGAAGCTCTGCACGTCGCGCAGGACGTTGAACAGGCCGGCCTTCAAAGCGGTGCGGTCGTCCAGCTTGAACTCCTAAGCCCCTTGCCTCGCCCGATCCGCATAGGCTTCCAGAACCGCTTCCAACAGTTCTTTGAGCAGAGCGGCCTTGTTCGGGAAATGGTAGGTCAGGTTGCCGATCGCGACGCCGCAGTCGCCAGCCACCCGGCGAATGCTCAAAGCCGAATAGCCATCGGTCATGAGTATCTTGAGCGTAGACCTCAGGATCTGCTCGACCGTATCCGCGGTCCTCGGGTAGGCACCGGCTCGAATCTTGATCTTCAAGGATGCGGGTTCGTTCATCGCTCCTCCGGCGCTATGCGGCTGCGAGGCCTCGTCCGCCCCCCCCCAGCGTACCCGCTGAGCTGCGATAAGTAGGCTCCTCGGGCGGCGGAGCACAGAATCTCTCGCGAGCCTCGAAACATTGCCGTCGATCCTTCGTGAGGGCGCTGGTCCAGAACAAGCCGTCCGGACCTTGGTCTTGTATCACGAACGGCGCCGTGTTTAGGTCGATCGTACTAAATTGGCTTGGGGGTACGATCTTATGGGTAAGCTAAGGCCCGCGGCCCTGGCCCTGACCTTGCTGCTGGGGGCCTGCGCCTCGAGCGCGTCGCTGTCGGCGGAATCGAGACCGAATCTTCTGACCTTGTCCCCCGAGCAGCAGAGGATCCTCTACGGGTCGATGGAGACCGCCTATCCGGTCGAGACGATCCGGAAGGGAACCTATGTGCGTCCGCTGCCGCTCGCAGTTCGACAGATTTCCCCCCGTTGGACCTTCGATGGCCGCGAGCAGGGCGTCGAGGATTACATGGCCGAAAACCGGCTGTCCGGCGTCCTCGTGTTGAAGGACGGCAAAATCCTGCTGGAGCGCTATGGGCTCGGACGTAAGCCGGAAGACCGCTGGACATCCTTCTCGGTTGCAAAGTCGGTCACCTCGACCCTCGTGGGGGCGGCGATCCAGGACGGTAAGATCAAGAGCCTCGACGATGTGGTCACGAACTACATCCCGGCGCTCAAGGGATCGGCATACGAAGGGGTCACGATCCGGCAACTCCTGACGATGAGTTCCGGCGTCCGGTGGAACGAAGATTACACCGATCCCAACTCGGATGTGGCGAGGGCCGGAACGGCCTTTCGTGAGCCCGGTCAGAACCCGATCGTGAGCTACATGAGCCGCCTGCCGCGCGCGAACACTCCCGGCGCTAAGTTCACCTACAACACCGGTGAAACCGACCTTGTTGGCGTGTTGGTGTCTACAGCAGTGGGCAAGTCGCTTGCCGAATATGCTTCAGAGAAGATCTGGGGCCCCTTCGGGATGGAACGGGACGGAATCTGGCTGACAGACACCAGCGGTCATGAGCGTGGCGGCTGCTGCATGTCGATGACCCTGCGAGATTACGCAAGGTTCGGCCTCTTTGTGCTCGAGGACGGGGTCGCAAGGGGACAGCGGATCCTGCCGGAAGGCTGGGTCAAACAGGCGACGACGCCGCAGATCAAGAATGGGGCGCCCCCGCCCGGCTATGGCTACTTCTGGTGGATGCGCGACGACGGCGGATACGAAGCCGTGGGCATCTTCGGCCAGTCGATCACGACCTTCCCCGAAGATGGTCTGATCATTGTGACGAACGCGGCCTGGCCGACGGCTGGCGGTGCGAATCTCTACCGAGCGAGGGACGCGTTCGTGCGGGCGGCGCACGCCGCCGCGAAAGGTATGTAGCGCGCCATGAGCCCAATCCGTCCCGCCAAGGCCCCGATCCGCCGCCGCGGCGGGTCGTCTGTGGCAGGGCTTGCTATTCTTTCCAGATGAAGGGCCCTGCGATGCGTGACGCCGACAAACGCCCTGGCGCGCTGACGCTGGTCGGCGCACGTCGCGAGACACCGCTCGATGATCGCCGGGCCGTGCCTCCCTTTGCAGCGCTGCGGGCGTTCGAAGCGGTGGGACGACTGCGCGGGATACGCGGGGCTGCCCAGGCGCTGAGCATAGACCATACAGTGGTGAGCCGGCATGTCAGGAGTCTCGAATCTTGGCTGGGGGTCCCGCTGCTCGACCGACTTCGAGGCGGCAGCCAACTCACCGACGACGGACGCGTTTATCACGCCCGAATCTCGAGAGCGATCAATGAGATCGCGGAATCGACGGCCGAGCTCATCCGCCGGGGCAACGACAACCTGCTCAGCATTTCCTGCGTGCCGGGGTTCGCATCCGAGTGGCTGGCGGGTCGGCTGATCACCTTTCAGGATCAGCATCCCGATATAGAACTTGAGCTGCAGCCCACAGACCAGCAGCCCAACTTCACCGCGCGCGGCACCGACGTGGACATCCGGTTCGTCCCCGATCCCGCGCCCGCGCCGGACCCGTTCCTAAAGACCTTCGAGATCGCGCGCCCTCCGGTCCTGGCCCTCGCCAGCCCGTCCCTGGCCGACACTCTGGAATCGATCGCCGCCCCTGAGGACTTCCTGAAGGCGCCTTTGCTCCACGAGGAGAGCGCCGATCAGTGGATCGCGTGGCTCGGGCGCCAGGGAGTCGACGTCCCGTCCGGGCTTCCCGGCCCAAGGCTATGGCATGCGCACATCGCCCTTGAAGCGGCGCGCAGCGGTCGAGGGGTGGTGTTGGCCAACCCGTTCCTGCTGAGGGACGACCTTCAGGCTGGACGGCTCGTGGTGGTGGGCCCCCAGAGCAGCCGCGAGACGATCCTCGGAGCTTACGTCCTCACGTGTCGCGCGGACCGCGGCAACGCCCCCCTCGTCGCGAGCTTCAGGCGCTGGCTGCAATGCGCGATCGAATGCCATAGTCAGGCGCAGTCGCCAGGTGTCCGCGCGGCGTCATAGTGGAAGCCACGGCACAGGTTTGGCGGTGGCGACCATGAGGCGGACGGGCGGCGAAGCCCCCGTGCGGTGCTCATTTCACACCGGCGGGAGCACCCTTGGATGCATTACCAGCCGGTAGGGTGACGCGAGCCGCGCCGCAGCGCCTGGCGCGTCGCGACCAGCGGAACGGCCTTACAGAGGCCGGCGCAGAACGGAGGGGACATGACGAAGACATCAATCTGGCAGTGGACGGCGGTGGAAACCGCGCGCGCGGTCCGGGAGGGTCAAGTCAGTGCGGTCGAGGTCGTGCAGGCGCACTTGGCCCGGATGTCTATCGCCAACCCGCCCCTGAACGCTGTGGTCGTGCCGCTTGCGGCCGACGCTCTTAGTGCGGCCAAGGCTGCGGACGCGCACCAGGCGAGCGGAGCCGAACTGGGGCCGCTGCACGGCGTGCCGATCACCATCAAGATCAATGTGGACGTGGCCGGCCAGGCGAATTCGAACGGCGTCGTCGCCTTCAAAGACAATATTGCGCAGGAGGACGCGCCGGTCGTCGCGAACCTCAGACGCGCGGGCGCCATTCTACTTGGACTGACCAATACACCCGAGTTCTCGCTTCGCGCCTTCACCGACAATCCGCTGCACGGCATGACCTTCAACCCCTGGGACGCCGGCATCACCTGCGGGGGCTCCTCGGGCGGCGCGGCCGCGGCCGTCGCAGCGGGCATCGGGGCGATCGCCCATGGCAACGATATCGGCGGGTCGCTTCGCTGGCCGGCTCATTGCAACGGCGTCGTGACGATCAAGCCGACCCAGGGACGGATCGCTGCCTACAACCCGACCGCCATGGAAGAGCGGGCCCTCGTGTCCCAGCTGATGTCGGCCCAGGGGCCCCTGACGCGTACGGTTGAGGATGCGCGCGTCGCGCTCGAAGTGATGTCGGCGCAGGACCGTCGAGATCCGTGGTACGCGCCTGCGCCACTGGACGGGGATTCCGTCCCTCGGCGCGCGGCCATCGCCAGGATCCCGGACGACATGGATTGCGACCCCGCAGTGGTTGCGCTCTATCGCCAGGCCGGCGAGCACCTGGCGGCGGCTGGCTACGAACTCGAAGAGGTCGAGGTTCCTGAGCTTTCGGCCGTGTGGGGGCTCTGGCGGGACCTCCTGTTCGCGGAGTTCGCCGTGATGCAGGCGCCGCTGATGCGGAAAGTCGGGAGCGACGCTTTCAAGCGCCTGATCGAAGCCTCGCTTGCGTCATCGACGGTGACGGACCTCGAGGGTTACATGCGCGGGATCGCCCGTCGCACAGGCTTTATCCGAACCTGGATGGAATTCCTCGAACGGCACCCGGTGCTGTTGACGCCGGTCTCCGTGCAGCGGACCCCTGGGCCAAACGCGGATGTCGACGGCAGCGCCCGAAACCTGTTCTGGAAAGGCTTGCGCTTCGTCGGCCCCGTGAACCTACTCGGCCTGCCGGCTGCGGTCGTTCCCGTCGGATTGGTGGATGGCGCCCCGATCGGCGTTCAGCTCATCGCCACGCGGTTCCGGGAAGACCTCTGCCTCCAGGCGGCGGCTGCGATCGAAAGCCGGGCCGGCCCTGTTGTGCCGAGACTGTGGGCGAGGGAGGAGCGGTCGGCGGACGGCGTTCAATGCCGGACACATGGCGGAGAGCATACCGGTCGAGAATGAGATGCGCGACCCGACACGCACGCGAGCGTTAACGGCCAGAGCTCATCGAGGCCTCTTCGGCTAGGTGCAGGCGGCGCACCATCCCCGTCCAAAATCGCAACTTCCTCATCTCCGGAGCGAGGGCAAAGCTTCGGGTCCTGGAACGGTGACGGGCGCGCAACGGCGTGCGCTCACAATCGCGGGAGGGGCGCATGAGGCTGACCGGACGTGGAGGTCTGCTGATCTCGATCGCGGCGTTGCTGGCGGCGAGCGCGGGCGGCGCACAGAGTGCAGAGCCCGCCGACATTCTTCTCTACAACGGGAAGGTCCTCACCGTAGATCGGGAGTTCTCGATCCGCAAAGCCGTCGCCGTGCGGGATGGCCGCATCGTGGAGCTGGGAGGAGACGAACTCGCGGCGAAATACGACGCGAAGTCGAAGATCGATCTCGGCGGGCGCACGCTGATGCCCGGCTTCATCGATACGCACCTGCACATCTATAGTCTCGCGCGGCGGCAAGTGGTCATCGAGCCTGCGCGCTCGATCAAGGAGGTCCAGGAGATTGTCCGGGCTAAGGCCGCTGAGCTTGGGCCAGGCGAATGGATCACCGGCTATGGCTGGGACGAGGCGCTGTTCGCGGAACGCCGCAACCTCAATCGTGCAGATCTCGATGCCGCGGCGCCGAATAATCCGGTCGCCCTGACCCGGGCGGGCGGACATTCGGCCGTTGGAAACAGCCTTGCGCTGAAGATGGCGGGCATCGACCGCAAGACGCCTGATCCACCCACCGGGCTCATCGAGCATGACGCTGGCGGCGAACCGAACGGCGTCGTGCGCGAGCGGATCGACCTCTTCCTTCGGCACGTGCCGCCCGCCCCTTGGGAAGAGCTCAAGCCCGGCTACGTCGCGGCGATGAGACGGCTTCTCGAGCTGGGCATCACGAGCTTCCATTCGGCTTCGACGACCATTGACGACGAGCCCGTCGGGGCCGGCGGCTCCGGCAAGACGACGAGCGGCCTGACGCCGCGCCGGCTGGCGCTGCTGCACTCTGAAACAGGCCACGCCATCCCTCGCGTGACCACCTACATCGACTTCCCCGGCCCGGAACGCCTCAAGGCGTACGGGAAGAAGAGCGGCGAAGGCGACGAATGGGTGCGTCTCGGCGGCATCGGCGAGAACCCGGTCGACGGCGGCTTCACCGGGCCCACCGCTTGGACACTGGCCGACTACAAGAACCTCCCAGGATTCCGGGGCAAGGGCCGTTACACCGACGCCGAGCTGCAGACCCTAGTGGACGCCTCTGCGGCCAACGGGTGGCAGCTTGCCCTGCATGCCATCGGCGACGCTGCCATCGTGCAGACCGTCGACGCCTATGCGCGCGCTCTCGACCGCTATCCCCAGATCAAGGATAGCGACCACAGATGGTTCCTCGACCATTTCACCGTCATGCCGCCCGAGGCCACGATGGTGAAAATGGCGAAGTACCGGATCCTGATCTCGCAACAGCCGAACTTCGCCTACAACCTGGACGGACGGTACCGGGAGACGCTCGACGCCACCCGCTATCGTCACAACAACGCCGTGGCGACGCCTTGGAAGAAGTTTGGGCTGCACGTCGCCTTCGGTTCGGACAACCTGCCGATCGGGCCGATGGTGGGCCTCTATTCGGCGGTCACCCGCAAGAACCCGTCCGGCGAGGTCGTGGGGCCGGAGGAGCGGGTTTCCATCGAGGAAGCCATTCGCGGATACACTGAGAAGGCCGCTTACCTGTCCTGGGAGGAGCGGTCGAAGGGCACCCTCGAGGCGGGGAAGCTTGCAGACATGATCGTGCTGAGCGCGGATCCGCTCACCGTCGATCCCGAGGCCATCTTAGGCATCAAGGTGGACATGACCATCCTCGGCGGAAAGCTCGTCTACGAGCGCGGCCGTCCATGAGGGGACTTCGAGGCGGGCCTATCGGGATTCCGATGCAGATCAGATTTGGGGAAATTTCGTGGTGACGGAACCTGTCGGCCAGGTGCCTGCGCCGCAACTCGCGCGCACGTTGAAGCCCCGACACGTGACGATGATCTCGATCGGAGGGATCATCGGGGCTGGTCTGTTCGTCGGCAGCAGCGCGGCCATCGCCGCGGTCGGGCCCGCTGCGGTGGTCAGCTACGCACTCGCGGGCCTGCTCGTCCTTGTTGTGATGCGGATGCTGGGTGAGATGGCCGTCGCCCATCCGCACGTCGGGTCCTTTACGGAGTTCCCACGTCTGGCGCTGGGAAACTGGGCGGGCTTCATCGCAGGCTGGCTCTACTGGTACTTCTGGGTGGTGGTCGTGGCCATCGAGGCCATCGCCGGGGCCAACATTGTCGCCAGTTGGATTCCGCTGCCCGCATGGCAGATCGGATTGGCGCTCATGGTGGTGCTGACAGGCGCCAACCTCCTGTCCACGCGCTCCTATGGGGAGTTCGAGTTCTGGTTCTCCTCGATCAAGGTGGCGGCGATCATCGCCTTCATCGTTGTGGCCGCGGCCTATGCCTTCGGCCTGCCCCCAGGGACTGACGCCACCTGGGGCAATCTGGTCGACCATGGCGGCTTCGCGCCGCGCGGCTGGTGGGCGGTCGCCGCCGGCACGACGAGCGTGATCTTCGCGCTGGTGGGTGCCGAGATCGTCACCGTCGCAGCGGCCGAGGCGGAGGATTCGGCCGAGCTTGTCGCCAAGCTTACCACCACGCTCGTGGCGCGCATCGTCGTGTTCTATGTGGGCGCAGTGGGCCTGATCGTGGCGGTAATGCCCTGGGTCCAGGTCCAGCCCGGTCAGTCGCCCTTCACCGCCGCGCTGACGGTCATCGGCATTCCCGGCGCCGCCATCCTCATGCAAATGGTTGTCCTCGTCGCGGTGCTGTCGTGCCTGAATTCCGGCATATACGTGGCCTCCCGGGTGCTCTTCACCCTCGCGGGCCGCAACGACGCGCCGCAGTGGCTCGTCGGGCTCAGCAGCTGGGGCGTACCCGCGCGCGCCATCATCTTCTGCACCCTGTTCGGCTTCGTCGGCGTGGGCGTTTCAGCCGTCTCGCCGGGGGGGGTCTTCGCGTTCCTCGTGAACGCCTCGGGTGCCATCATTCTGTTCGTCTATCTGCTGATCGCTGGCTCACAGATGGTCCTGCGGCGGCGCGCTCAGGCGGAAGGGCGACCTCTGACCCTGAAGCTTTGGTTCTTCCCATGGACAGCCTATGCCGCCGTCGTCGCGATGATGGGCGTCCTGGCCGCGATGGCCTTCACGCCAGACCTCGCCAGTCAGCTGCACGCCAGCCTGCTCAGCCTTGCAGTGGTGCTCGCGGCCTACGGGTTGGTCGATCGACTCCGTCGGAAGGGTATCCGGGCGCAGACTGGCGCCGACTTGCGAGAGACATGACGCGCAGATCGTCGAGGGGCGCCGCCGCGCTGCGCGGCATCTCCTGACAAGGAGCCCAAGCCGCCCGCTCACCTCCCTGGCGTGGGCAGCATCCTGCCGCGGGCCCAGCCGGGCCCGCGGCTTTTTTCTCGAGCCTCAGTGAGGGCATACCCTGACCGCGGCTGGCGAACCGGCCGCGACCAGAAGCAATTCTCAGGCTAGCCGGAGCGGCCCCCAGGATCGGGCGCCAAGCCTAGGCACATGAGCTTGTAGTCGAGATAATCGTCCAGCCCTTGCCGCGCCCCTTCGCGGCCGAGGCCGGACTCACGGACGCCGCCGAACGGAGCAACCTCTGTCGAGATGAGCCCGGTATTGACGCCGACCATCCCGTAGCGAAGGGCCTCGGTGACGCGGAAGGCGCGGTCGAGGTCCCGCGTGTAGAGATAGCTGGCGAGCCCGGCGGTGCCCTCATTGGCGAGGCCGATGGCCTCGGCCTCGGTCTCGAACCGGACCAGACCCGCCACGGGCCCGAACGTCTCTTCACGGCACAGGAGAGCATCCGGTGCCACGTCGACCAGGACTGTCGGCGCGTAGAAGCAGCCTTCGCCGGGGAGCGCATGGCCTCCGGTCAAAGCCGAGGCTCCGCCGGCCCTGGCGTCCTCTACGTGGCGTTCAACCTTCCGCAGGGCGGCTTCGTTGATGAGCGGGCCCTGATCCATCTGCCCCTTCAGCCCGTCGCCGACCGCCAGCTCTGAAACGCGCTCGGCCAGGTGCTCGGCGAACGCTGAATAGACGCCGGACTGCACCAGCAGGCGATTGGCGCAGACGCAGGTTTGTCCAGTGTTGCGAAACTTGGAAGCGATGGCGCCTTCGACGGCCTGGCCGAGGTCGGCATCGTCGAACACGATGAACGGCGCGTTGCCGCCGAGCTCAAGCGACACCCGCTTGACGGTGCTCATGCAACGCGCTCCGAGCATCTTGCCGACCGCTGTGGAGCCGGTGAAAGAGAATTTCCGCACCCGGGGGTCCTGCGTGAGCACGGCACCGATCGGCTCGGCCTCTCCGACAACCACGTTGAAGACGCCTGGCGGGATCAGCGCTGATTCGACCGCCAAGCGCGCCAGAGCCAGTGCGGTATAAGGTGTCAGCTCCGAAGGCTTTAGGACCATAGTGCAGCCAACGGCGAGGGCAGGCCCCACCTTCCGGGTGATCATTGCTGCCGGGAAGTTCCACGGGGTGATCGCGCCAACGACGCCCACGGGCTCCCTCAGGACCAGCAGACGCTTGTCAGGCTGATGTCCCGGGATGATGTCGCCGTAGGCCCGCTTGGCTTCCTCTGCGAACCACTCGAGAAAACTCGCCGCGTAGTGGATCTCGCCGCGAGCCTCGACCAGCGGCTTGCCCTGCTCGGCGGTCAGGATGCGGGCCAGGTCTTCGGCGTTCGCGAGGATCAACTCGCGCCAGCGCAGCAGGGCGGCCTGCCGCGTCCTCGGCGCGATGGCGCGCCAGCCCGGCAGGGCGCGGCTGGCTGCGGCCACCGCCCGCTCGGCATCGTGCGCGCCGCAGTCCCCGACATCTCCGATCTTCCGGCCCGTGGCCGGGTTGATCACAGGGATGACGCGCTCGCAATCGGTCCACGCGCCATCGATGAGGCTCTGGCCCGAGAGGAGCTCCGGACGCGCTAGATCGAGGCCATCAAGCATCGGCGGGACGATCCGCGGAGATGTCGACCATGGCTTGCTCGAGGCGCGTCAGACCCTCTTCCAGGACCTCGTCGGTGATCGTCAGAGGCGGGAGGAAGCGGATGGTCTCGCCCTGCATGCCGGCCGAGAGCACGAGCAGGCCGTGCTGAACGGCTGCCGCGACGATCCGCTTGGCGGCTCCCGGGTCGGGTTCCTTCGCGCCGTGCGCTTTGAGGACGTCGAAACCGATCATCGCCCCGAGGCCTCGGACGTTGGCGATCGCAGGCATATCATTGCGCGCCGACACCTTCTCGGTCCAGGCACGGAGACGCGCGCCGATCGCATCGGCGCGGGTGAGCAGTTGTTCCTCGGCGATGATGTCGAGAACGGCCAGCGCCGCCGCGCAGCCGAGCGGAGAGCCGCCGAAGGTGCCGCCCAGGCCGCCGGGCTCGGCGGCGTCCATAACGGACGAGCGCCCGATGACGCCGGCGAGCGGGAGGCCGCCGGCCAGCGACTTCGCGATCGTGACGAGATCGGGCTCGATGCCTGAATGCTCGATCGCGAACATCTTGCCGGTCCGGGCGAAGCCGGTCTGCACCTCGTCGGCCACGAGCAGAATCCCGTGGTGATCACAGATCTTGCGTAGCGCGGCGAGCAGGCTCGGCGGAGCGACGTGGAAGCCGCCTTCGCCTTGCACGGGCTCCAGCACGATCGCCGCCACCTGAGATGGGGGAACGTCGGCGGCGAACAGGAAGTCCAGTGCCTGAAGCGACTGCTCCTCGGTCACGCCAGCGTAAGGCGCCGGGAAGGGGAGGTGGTAGACCGGCCCGGGGAGCGGGCCGAACTCGCGCTTGTAAGGCGCCACCTTGCCGGTGAGCGCGAGGCCCAGCATGGAGCGGCCGTGGAACCCACCGACGAATGAGATCACCGCTGGACGCTTCGTCGCGGCGCGCGCGATCTTCACTGCGTTCTCCACCGCTTCGGCTCCGGTGGTGAACAGGATCGTCTTCGCCTCGCCGGTGAATGGCGCAAGCGCGTTCAGGCGCTCGGCGAGCTCCACATAGGGTTCGTACCCACAGACCTGGAAGGCCGTGTGGGTATAGCACTCCAGCTGATCACGCACCGCTGAAACGACCCGCGGGTGGCGGTGGCCGACGCCGAGAACGGCGATGCCGCCGACGAAGTCGATGTAGCGTCGCCCGTCTACGTCCCACAGTTCCGCGTTCTCGGCGCGCGCGGCGAAGATGGGAGTGGCCGTGCTGATACCGCGCGGGAGGGCGTGTTCACGTCGGGCGAGGAGCTGGGCGTTTGTCATGGCGCATCATCACGTCGTTTGAGATGCCGGCACCGTAGCTGTCGCGTGGCGGTCGGCTGGAGTGTGAAAGGCGCCCCGCACGGTGGCTTTCCAGCACCGCAGCGGCGGCTAACGGCGCGCAGGTTCGTCAGAGGCGCGCGGGCCCGATCGCCCGCCAACGGCGAGATGTGCGCCTGAGGACTCGTGGTGGCCGCGCAGCACCGAAAGGCGCCTTCTAAGCGCCTGCCGCGGCCCGGGGTGCTGAGGTAACGCAAAGCCTGTGCGATCGCTATCCAGCGGTCCGCGATGCGCGCGGTGCAGCAGGAGTCGAGTCGATGAGGCGTTACCTTGGAGAGGCCGTGGTGGCGGGTGTCGCCCTAGTCATGGCTGGGAGCGCGGCCGCCGCAACCACTGGAAAGGCGGCGGAAGGCGCCAAGCTCTTTCAGCAACGCTGCGTGTCGTGCCACACCGTCAAGGGCAATGCCGGCATAGGCCCTGATTTGCGCGGCGTCGTCGGTCGCAAGGCTGGCGCGGGATCGTTTGCGCGGTATACGCCAGCGCTCAAGAAGACGAACCTAACCTTCGATGTCGCTGAGCTCGACCGTTTCCTCGCTGCGCCGCAACGCGTCGCGCCGGGCTCAGCCATGATGATCTCGACGCCGAGACAAGAGGACCGCGCGCATCTGATCGCCTTTCTGGCGACCCTGAAGAAGTAAGCGTCGCTGACGGTGGCCGCTGGCTCAGCGGCCGTCCGCCTCTTCGCTTCCAAGTGCTCGCATCGGCCGCCCTGCGGCGACCGGCTTAAGCAACTCGAACTTGCACGAGCCAGGATCAGCTTGAGGCCGGAAGCCGGCCGTCCCGAGCGCAGCTTGGTGACCTGCGCACACGCTACCGCGCACTTTACGCACCTACCCCTCCCCGACGGTCCGCCCAGAATTGCGCCCTGAGAGACAAAAGATCTCCAGATCGGAACAGGGGAATTCCATGTCGCACATGCAACGTCGCAGACACCTCGTCGCGCGAGCCAGCCTCCTCGCGCCGGGGGCCTGCGGCGCCGCCGGTGTCGCGCGCGCCCAGGACGTGGCCGCCCCCGGCAGCACCGAGCTTCAGGAGATCGTCGTCACTGCGACGCGTTCTGCTCAGTCGCTGTCGCGCGTGCCGATCAGCGTGGCCGCAATGACTCAGGAGCAGATGGACGACCGCGGCGTGAAGCAGTTCGGGGACGTCGTCCGCTTCACGCCTGGTCTGAGCTTCAATCCCACGGTGACGGGCAGCAGCGACGTGGCCGTCCGCGGCGTGTCGTCCAACGCGGGAGCCTCAACCACCGGGATCTATGTCGACGATGTTCCGATCCAAGTTCGGCAGGTCGGCTTCGGTGCGGGCGCTTCTCTCCCGGTCATCTTCGACCTTGAGCGCGTCGAAGTTCTGCGGGGGCCACAGGGCACCTTGTTCGGCGCAGGCTCCGAAGGCGGCACAGTCCGCTTCATCCAGCCGAACCCGAGCCTTACGGACTTCGCTGCCCATGTGCGCGTCGAGGGGTCGTCCACCCACAGCGCCGCTGAGAGCTACGAAGCTGGCGTCGCTGTCGGGGGGCCTCTGCTTCAGGATCGTCTGGGCTTCAGACTGAGCGCGCTCTACCGCAAGGAGGGCGGCTGGATCGACAGAGTGCCGGCCACCCTGACCGTCGTGGATCCCACCGGCGCCTCATACGGCGAGGGCCTGCGGTTCGAGCCGACTGGCGAGGGGGACAAGAACTTCAATGACGTGACCACCAAAGTCGTGCGACTCGCCGTGGCGGCGGCCCCGGCCGAAAATCTCACCATCACTCCGTCGGTCTTTTACCAGGTGCAGAATGTCGGCGTCGGTGCCGACTCCTATTGGCTGTCGGGTTCAGACCCGAGCGCCGGACGGTTCGTCGTTCCGGACTTCTCGCCCGGCGCGCCTTCGGCGGCCAACGGGCTGACCGCTCTGACGCTCCCGGACACCAGCAAAGGCCGTCGTGAGCTCTTCGTCTCGGCCCTGAATGTGGAATGGGACGCCGGCCCCGTCACGGTCTACTCGACGACATCGTTCGTCGAGCAAGACAAGCGTCAGTACATGGACTTCACCATCCCGTACGCGCTCCAGTACTACGTGCTGGACGTGCCTCTCGCAGGCGAGAAGGGCATCACCGCCTACGACGACGAGCAACAGGCGTACACCCAGGAAATCCGGATCCAGTCGAACGCTGACGAGGACAGCCGGCTGAAGTGGGTTGCCGGCTTCTTCTACTCGAAGACGCGGCAGGTGTCCGAACAGCTCCTCGAGGAGAACGCCTTCTACCACGCCAAGAGCTACTTCGGCATTCCCGACCTGACCGGCGCAGATCCGTTCGGGCCTGGTTATCTCAATTTCCACAACGTCTGGGGCGCGCCGATGATCGGCGAGTCCGGCAGTTACTTCGCCTACGCCCGCACCAATGAGCGTCAGGCCGCCTTGTTCGGACAGATCGACTTCCGACTGACGGAACAGCTATCGGTCACAGCCGGCGCCCGTTATTCAAAGAACAAACTTCGCTATACGCTCGATACGGTCGGCCCGGAGAACAACCTCAACGCCCCGTTTGGTATTCCCTGTCCAACGGGGCCGACCTGCCCGTTCGGTTCGGGCGTTCTGGAGCCGGTATACGCCAACGGCTCCCTCAAGACCTCGGAAACCGCGTTCACACCGAAGGTCAGCGTCAACTACCGTATCGACGACCAGAACCTACTTTATGCCTCGGTGTCGAAAGGCTTCCGACCGGGCGGAGCGCAGCTTCCGCTCCCCGCGGCCTGTGACGCAGACCTGATCGGCTACGGCTACACAGACGCGTCGGGTCGCCCGGACACGCCCGCCACGTACCGCTCCGACTCCGTGTGGAGCTATGAGGTCGGATCGAAGAACAAGTTCTTCGGCGGCAAGTTGGCGGTCGCGGGCAGCGCCTATGCGATCAAGTGGAAGAACATCCAGACCAGCCTGTTGCTTCCCACTTGCCTGCTCTCCTTCACGGACAACCTCGGCTCGGCCACCGTCAAGGGCTTCGACCTTCAGCTGGACGCTTCGCCGGCCCGTGGCCTCGTCCTCAGCGCCTCGGTCGGCTACACAGACGCCACGCTTGATGAAGGGCTCGTCTCGCAGGACGGCGCCGTAGTCCTGGCCAAAGGTTCTGCGATCTCAGGCGCGGGCGCGCCGTGGCGGGTGGTGCTGAGCGGTCAGTACGAGCGCCCTCTAACGGCGACGCTGGACGGCTATGTACGCGCCGACGTGACCTATTCCAGCCGGCCAGGCGTGAGCGGAACGCGTGACCCCGACGTGTTCAACTACGATCCGCTGATCCCGCGTATCGAGGCCAGCACCATCGTCAATGCGCGGCTGGGCGTCACCCGCGGTGGCACAGACCTCTCCGTGTTCGCGACTAACCTGTTCGACACCCACCCGCTCACGGGTGCCGGCAGGACGCTCTACGTGTGGAGCGCCTCGACCATCCGCCCGCGGACCGTCGGGGTGACGCTGACGCACCGCTACTGATTCAGCGCGGCCGATCGGTCCGAAGAGAAAAGGCAACCAGCATGTCCAGAGCGCTCGCCGAGACCCTGTCGGAGCCATCGGCCGCGGCCACGCCGCTCCTCTCTGTGGGGAGCCTACGTTCAAGCCGGCGCGGACCGGGCGCTGCGGGCGCTGCCGTCAAGTGGCTCGTCACCACCCTTGGCGGTGGCGTCCTGCCCGCGGCCATCGCTTTCGCGAGCGGCCCGGTCGTCGCACAGGAGCCGCTGCCCCCGGAGCAGCTTACGGTCGAATCTGCCCTGAAGCCTGGACCCAATGTGCTGATCAACCACGGCAGCTGGAACGGGGCTGGGTCCGTCAACATCTATTCCGCCGACGACTTGAGCTACAAAGCCAACATCACGGTCGGCTTGAACGGCCAGGTGGTGGTCGCCCGCGGAGGCGGCGCGGCCTATGTGGTTTCGACCTATCCAAAGCGGATCATGTCCGGTCCAGCTGAGGTGGTGTTCCGTCGCTACGATCTCGCAACGCTAAAGCCGGGCGCCGAAATCCTCGTCTCGGAAAAGTATGCCCTCACCCAGACTGCGAGGGGCATCGTCGAACTGACCGCCAGCAACCGCTTCGCGCTGGTCCAGAACGCGACGCCCGCGACCTCGGTGACGGTGATCGATCTGAATGCGGGCAAGTCTGTCGCCGAGGCGCCGACCCCCGGGTGCTGGTCTATCATTCCTTCCGCCTCCGGCGATCGGTTCTCGACCCTCTGCGGCGACGGCACCCTGATGACGGTCAAGCTCGGCCCCAACGGGAGACCATCCGGGCAGGCGTACAGCGAGCAGATCTTCGACGCCCAGAAGGACCCGCTGTTCACCCATGTCCAGCGCGATAGCGCCGGCAACCTGATCTTCGTGTCCTACTCGGGTGTCGTCTACCGGGTGTCTGACGCGGGCGATGCGCCGCGACTCATCGAAAGCTTCAAGATGACGTCTGGCGGACCCCGGGACTGGGCGCCGGGCGGTTACGAGATCACCGCCTACAATGCGGCGAACGATGTGCTCTTCGTCTTAATGCACAGCGGAGCGACGGACGGTAGCCACAAGCATGGCTCCGAGGAGATCTGGGCCGTCGATATGAAGTCCAGGCAAGTGCTGTACCGGTCGCCCGCCGCGTCGTTCACCCATCTCGCGGTCACAGCCGACAAGACGCCGACACTGTTCGCTGTGTCGCGTTTCCAAGGTCGGATCGTTCGCTTCGAGGTCGATCCGACCGCGAAGTTTGCCGCCAAGCCGACCCACAGCATCGTCGCCGAAGACGCCGCCTATGTGACGGTCCCGTGAGATGGCGACTGCGACAGATCTCCTGATTTGGACGCTCGCGGTGTTCACCGCGCTTTTGCTGTTCCACGCAGCCGCCCACAAACTTTTGGACACGGCACGCTTCGAAGGCATCCTCTGGGACTACCGGCTCGCGCCGGAATTGGCCATCCCAGCCGTCGCGCTACTCCTTCCGCTCGCCGAATTCGCCGTCGGCTCCGCGCTCCTCATCCCGACATTTCAAGACCAGGCGTTCATGGCTGCGGCGGCACTTCTCGCCCTCTACGCCGTGGCGATGGGCGTCAACCTTGTGCGGGGCCGCTCGGAGATCAGCTGCGGTTGCGGGGGCCCGCCCACACCGATCAGTCTCGCCCTGGTGCTGCGGAACCTGGCGCTCTGCACATGCCTGCTCAGCTCCGCAGCGCTGGCGTCGAGCCAGCCATCCTGGTTGGTGATCCTCGCCGGCGCGGCGGCCGGCTGCCTCGCGTTCGTTTGCGTCGCGGCTGCAGGCCAGGCGCTCGCCAATCGACGGCGGATGGTGGCCCGCGGCGGCGTGGCTCTGGTGAGCGGGGGGCGCATCTAATGGCGCAGAGCACGATACTCGTCCTGTTGGGCGCCCTTTGGCTGTGCTTCCTCGTCCTGGCGGCCGTGGTTTGGGCCATGCTGCGTCAGATCGGCGTGCTCTACGAACGTGTCGCCCCGGTCGGAGCTTTGATGGACAGCGGCGGACCCAAAGTCGGCGAGGCGAGCCCAACAATGCGTCTGCCGAGCCTCAACGGCGGGGGGGTGGTGGTCGGGCCCGGCCGCGGGCGTGCTCAGCTGCTCTTCTTCTTGTCCACCTCATGTCCCGTCTGCAAACAGCTTCTGCCGGTCCTGGATAGCGTCCGAAAGGATGAGGGCCACTGGCTCGATGTCGTCCTCGCCAGCGACGGTGAGGAAGCGACCCACCAGGCATTCATCTCAAGACGCCGTCTGGGGGATTTCGCCTATGTGCTTTCGACGGAACTTGGAATGGCATACCGCGTGCAGCGCCTGCCTTTTGGGGTCGTGCTCGATGGCGATGGCGTGGTTCGCGCGAAGGGGCTGATCAACAATCGCGAACAGCTTGAGAGCCTATTTCACGCGCTAGAGGCGGGCGCCGCCTCCGTTCAGCAGCTCGCGAAACAGCGTGCGCTGGCATTCGTCTGATGATGCAACAACCGAGCCAGGAGCAAGGAACATGAGCAGCACGCCCCGCGGTTGGAAGCACGCGCTGTCGCGCGCACCTCGTGTTCTTGGCGAGGCGCTGGAGGGTCTATTGGTCACCAGCGCTCGCCGGAGCGCGCGCACGCATGGTCGGCGCAGCGCGTTAGCCCAGTTGGGAGGGCTATTGCTCGGCGGCGCCGTTACGACGTTGCCATTCGACCGCGCGTTCGGCGCCCCGGCGCCCGAGGATGACGAGACCTGCACCTATTGGCGGTACTGCGCGCTCGATGGCTTCCTGTGCACAACCGCTGGGGGAAGCAAATCGACCTGCCCAATGGGCTCGGAAGCGTCCCAGGTCTCATGGGTCGGCACGTGTCATAACCCCGCTGACAAGCGCGACTACCTGGTCTCCTACTACGACTGCTGCGGAAACACGCCCTTCACCGGCGCAAAGTTCTGCCTGGGCAGCAAGGGCGAGCGCCCGCCGTACACCATGGGGCTGAACAACGACGTCAACTGGTGCATGGCGAACGCGAACAAGGGCTACCACTGCACGGTCGCGATCGTTGTGGGAACGGCGGGCTGATGCCGCCCGCCAGAGGCGTCACCGGTCTCGGCCTGGGCGCGGTTGTTGCCGCCGCGGCGGCGGCCATTGCGTTTGCATGGGGCGCGCGCGCCGAGCCGCTCCACGGCATGACTTCGCCACAAGCAATGTACCTGCTGCGTTGCTCCGGTTGCCATGTGAGTGATGGGCGGGGTGCCGTTTCGGCCGGCATCCCGCCTTTCGAAACGTCAATCGGACATTTGGCCGGCGACGCCGAAGGTCGCCTTTACATGGTAAGCGTGCCTGGCGTGGCCGGCTCTGGCTTGAGCCCAGAGCAAAAGGCGTCGGTCCTGAACTACATCGTCGAACGCTGGCGGGGCGAAGCGGCGCAGCCCGAGCGCTTCACGTCCGCTGAAGTGGCGCGTTTGGCGCAGGTTCGTCCGGCCGACGTGGTGAGCCTGCGCCGAAGAATCGTTGATCGTTTCGCTTCGCGTGGCGTCAGACTAGCCGATTACCCGTGGCGCTAATCGCCCGCCGCTCGCGCATGCGCGCTTTTCAGCCGGCATGCGAGGGTTTCAGCCGTCCTTGTTCGCTGCTCCGTATGCGGTCGCTGCATCTCCCAGTCCCGGACTAGGCGGAGAGCCCGTGAGCGGGGCGGCCCTGGTACATGCTCGCCGGCAGACCTCCTCCGCCGCCCCGCTGCCTCGATTGAAGCGGCGGCGCTCAATCCGTATGGGGCTTTCTCCCCGCTGACACGCACTACCAGCGCCGTCTTTGCCGCACATCCTGAACCCTCTCCTGCTTGGGCGAAGTTCCCTGCGGATTTGCTCGGGGCATGGATGACGGACAGCGGAGCCCGGCGAAGGTTCAACGACTGCCGCTAAGCTGAGTTCGGTGGCTGAAAGCCTGGTGTTCGCTTCCCACCCGCTCCCGGAACGGGAGTTTATGGTGCCTTCCGACCCAGCACTTGAAGTCCAGCCGCTCGCAATTCGCCTTGTGGCCCAACATGTCGGTAGAGGGTCTGCCGCGATACGCCTATTTCCCTACAGAGCGCGCTGACCCGAGTCTCAGGTTTCCCCATTGCTGCCTGCGCAAGGCGCACCTTGGCCGCAGTCATTTTGGGCTTGCGTCCGCCGGCGCGGCCCCGCGCTCGCGCAGCGGCAAGACCGGCTCGGGTTCGTTCAGAGATCAGCTCGCGCTCGAACTCCGCGAGTGCAGCGAATATTCCGAACACCAGCTTTCCGGCCGGGGTCGTCGTATCGATGGCTGCACCTTGGCCTGTAAGCACGCGCAAGCCGATGCCTTCAGCCTGAAGGTCCTGCACGGTATTGACGAGGTGTCGAAGATTGCGGCCCAGCCGATCCAATTTCCACACCACGAGAGTGTCCCCGCCGCGCAAAGCCTTGATGCACGCCGCCAAGCCTGGCCTGTCGTCGTTTCGACCAGAGGCGTGGTCCTCGTAGATGTTCTTAGCCGTGATGCCTGCTGCCAGCAGGGCATCCCGTTGGAGGTCCAAGGTCTGACGGCCGTCTGATTTCGACACCCGCGCATAGCCAACTAAGACGCCGCGCAGTCCTACCGACCGCGTTGACGCCAGGGCTTTGGGCTTGCTTGGGTGGACGGTTGACCTCGCGGGCTGGGACATACGTGTTCCACAAACGGTCGATTTAGTGACAACAGCTACGGGCATCGTCCGTTGGCCATTTTCCGTCACTATATCCCATCCCATTTTCTATGTACCGCGACGTCCCGATTTGGGTTTTGGAACGATATGCGAGCGCGTGGGTGGCTGGCGCGGGCGTAAAAGGGTTAAGTCGAGGCCTAACCAGATGGGCGCGGCATGCTTCAAGGTTTGATGAACTTCGCCATGACGACGCCGGCGGCGGCGTTCGTTTTCACAGTCGCTTTTCTGCTCTCACGGCGCCTTGAGCGCGCAGCAGCCCGGTGCGGCAGACCCTGAGAATTCATTTTGCTTTGAATAGTTGAAAGTCGGCTTGCAGCCGAGCTTCGATCGCTTTTGCTTCGGCCGGGCTCAGGTCTACGACTTCACCCGGGAGGTGTCCGCACAGGCCGTACTCCACCGCAACGATCTGGCGGTGGAAGAAGCCGAGAGCGCGGAGCGGCCGCCCCGCCTCGTCGCTGACATCCCAATCGAGGGCTGCCCAATCAGCTCCTGGGTCTGGCTGATTGTTCTCGACATAGCCGCGGAAGTGGCTTTCCCACCACCCTCCTTCGTTGTCGTTGTCCTCGCGGGAACGCTTGGGGTCATCGACATGTCGTGTGTCCGCCTCGGCGATGCCGAAGGCTTGGCGCGAGACCCGCTCCGCCAGCGCTTTGGCCTCATCGTATTCGTCACACCACTGCCAGTTCTTGCCTCGGGCGGCCACGGCGCGCGCTAGCAGCGCCTCGATCTCCCGAACGCCAGGGAGATCCAGCAGGCGGATCAGCAGATGTCCTTCTTCTTCGTCCACGAGGGTGGTGCTCACTCCGGTGGCCACCGCGACAGCGAAGACAGGCGAAACTCAGAACGCGAGACCAGATCGGCCAAGTTAGGCTCCTTTGGTTCGAAATGCGCGAGAAAGGCAGGAATAAAGATAGAACGATTCCCGCTGATGGGCATGTTTGCGCTGAGCAGCGGCGCTTTCGGCGATCAACATCCCGGAAAGGGGCGCTCAACCCTGCTGGAAGAAAACTCTGTCTTCAGAGTTGATGTCTTGAGTGGCGGCATACGTGTGATGATGCTGCCTATTGCATCGGATCATGAGCGCATCCATCTGGTTGAGGGTTAGCTCAACGGAATGGAACAAGGCTTTCCGGTTCATCGTTGACACTTCGGCAAGGCACGGCCTATAGGCTGTCCTTGCAAAACAGGTCGTTCGCCCGTCACCCTTAATAAGTGCGGACCGAAAGGGACGCCACGGGCGGACGGCCGTTTTGCCGAATCCCGAAAAATGTTAGCTGTAGTGGGTGTTCAAGCCTCGATTCGCGATTTGCGTCGACGGCGGGTTCATCCAGAAGGTCCTCTGGGCCCGGCATCGTCGCTTTCCGACGGCGAAAGACATCCTGGATGAATGCGACCGGATAGTCGCCCATGAGGCCGTGAAGGACTGCGACCTCCTGCGCATCTATTACTACGACGCGCCAGCCGCCCAAGGTGTGCTGATCAATCCCATCGATGCATCTGAGCTGGACTTGCAAGCGAGCGATCGCACGCAGGCGGCAATGCGGCTGCAAAACGAACTGGCGAGCGCCCCCAACCTGGCGCTCCGCATGGGTGACGTCAGGATCGGGGGGTGGCAAGTCCGCGAGTCAGCGATGGACAAGTTGACCCGGGCTCCAAGGGCGCTGACGGCCAACGACCTCAAACCCAACCTGCGCCAGAAGGGCGTTGATATCCGGATCGGCCTCGACATCGCGCGACTGTCTCTCAACGACACCGTGAGGTCGCTCGTTGTTGTGACGGCCGACACAGACTTCGTGCCGGCGTTCAAGTTCGCTCGGCGTGAGGGGATCAAGGTTTACCTGGACTCCCTGGGAAAACGTGTCCTGCCGGCGTTGATCGAGCACAGCGACCTTCGTCTTTCCGAGATCCCGACGCACGATGAAGTGAAACGCGAACGGCAGCGTAGACGTCGCCAAAGGGTGCGTGAACGTCGCGAGACAAGCGCAACAGAGGCTGAATAGGACTCGAGATTGATCTGCGGTCACGTGCCGCAGGCTTCGCTTCCGTGGTCCAGCTGGTTGTTCTGTGTGCAGTCGTCTTGACTTCAAGCCGCCGCTAGGCCACCTCTGATGGTGGCGCTCGTCGCTTTTTTTCCACTCCGCACTCCCTGGCCAACTACGTGGCGCATGGGGCGCACGGAGTCTCCGGGCTCAAACCCGGAGAAGGAGGAAAAGGCGATATGCGTATTGCTTGTTCTTACCCGAGAGCGGTGAGCGTTTGCTCTTATATCCGCTATCGGTTCGGCCGTTGGGAGACTGTTGTCTCTCACTGCCGTAGTTATCCCGTTCGGTAGCACGGCGGGGACGTGAACTGCGACGAGCGCCACCCGAACTTAGGAATCATTTTCAGCTGTGTCTACAGCGCGTGTGCATTTTCCCGCGCTGCGTTGGTAAGCGCCACTACGCTGCTTCCTGTTCGATCGCGCCAGTGATGAGAGCCGATCTTTCGATCACATTGCCCGGCGGTGAGAAGTCATAGACGCTGCGGATCTGCCTTCCATCCCACACAAATCTGTAGTGCGCGGCCTGCTCGGTCGTCCCTACAACACGATTGTCGAAGACAGCCAGGCAGGTCGCGTCTGGACGCTCTGCGCACTTGAATAGCACCCCGCAGCCGTCGGCGTTGTAAACCTCCAGTCCGATACGGCGTCGATCTCTTTGCGAAGCGTCGCGCGGCAGACCCGTCAGGTCGGCGAACTCGCCGTTGATCCGCGTCACCAGCATTCGCATGTCGAGATTCGTCGGCGGCTCGTCCGTGCGGCTCAGGAAAATTTCGCGACGTCGGATGGCGATCGCCAACGCCGCTTCCACGCTGTCCGCGACCTCCATGACTCCGAAGGCCTTATCGAGGAATGTGCTGCCTTCGGGGTTCTTGTAGGCGAACGGCGCGTGATTCCAGTTCTGTAAGCGCGGGGAGCGGGCATCGACGCGGGGGGAACCCTCGACGAGCCACTCCCGCGCCAACAGGCGGGGATTGGTTCGATTCTCCGAATCAATCGCCGCGCGCGCGAGCTCGGGTGAGCCCAGGCGCTCGTAGATGTCGATTGGCGGAAAGCGGGACGGAATTAAACGCCGCCACTTCTGATCCACTGAGCGCGTGGGATAACGCAATCTACCCTCCGCGTTGCGCGTCTACATACGAACGGACTGCATAGATGTCGGTGAGTTTACCATCGAGCATCTTGTCCAACGCCGTACGTCCATCAAAGAATCGGTTCGGTCGCTTCAGCCATGTATCCGAGTTGACGGGCTCGGGAACGATGATCTGAAGCGACTTGTAGATCGATACGAGATGCGAAATTCGCTCTTCTGTATCTGGTGACATCTCCCCGCCGTCTTTCTTCCACTTGAAAAATGTGGAACGGGAGGGACTGCCCAGCAGAATTATTTGTTGATCTGTGGTGAGGCCCCAGAGTTCAGCGATCCTGAAAAACGCCCGCAGCCTCTCGCTGCTGCTGGGCTGTGACGAGGGCTGCTCGAGTGTGTCTGTGGCATGTGGCAAACGGCTCCTCCTGGTGTCTCAGAAAAAACTTGATCTGAGGTTTAGGTCCGATTATGCACTGTACGAAATCGGACCGATTTGGCTGTTGTAGTCCAATTCGACCTTTCGTCAATGCCGCCCGCCGACGGTCCGTGTCGGTTCGCGCGCCCTGGAGACCCTGATGGGAACGCTGAAAGACACCGAAAACCCCAGCGCCGGCGCGAAGTCGGCGGCCACCCTGCAGATCGAAGTGCAGGTCGAAGACCGTGGCCAGGTCGTGAACTTGGCGGTCACAGAAGACCAGGCGAACCGCGAAGGCGTCCGTGCCGCCCTGGGCCTGGATGACGACTACGAGCTGTTTGAACGCGACGCGGACGAAGCGATGGCCGCGCTCGCCGGCCGCAAGGCGGTTCGCCTGGTGGCGCATCGCAACAAGAAGATCACCGTCCAGGTGCGCTACGAACACTTGACGAAGGAGAAGGTGTTCGGGCCGGCGAAGACGGTCTTCAAGGTGCTGCAGTGGGCGGTCGGCAAACAGGGGTTCAAACTGGAGCCCCAGGCCGCGGCCCGCGCCAACCTGATCCTGCCGGGTGCGGAGAACCCCCTGCCCAAGGACGACGTCATCGGCAAGTACTCCCCGCAAGGGCAAGACACGCTGGTGCTCGATCTGACGCTGCGGGACTTCACCAATGGAGTGTTCTGAGCCCTCGGCGGCCGAGCAAACGCTCGCCGCCCAGCTGGAGTCCGTCCTGTTTCAGGCCGGGGTGGAGGAGGGCCGCTGGGCGGTCCTCCGAAACCAATTTCCCCACATTGAGGTGCGGGTCACCGGGTCTGATGCGGACGGCGCGTTCAAAACCAGCATGGAGTTTCAGCTCCTGTGCGACGATTTTCCCGCACAGGGACCTTACGTGCAGCTGTGGGATCACGCCCGCGGGGTCAGGCCACCGGCACCGACCGAGAGTACGCCAGGTGTCGTGGACGCTCTGAAGGACTGGAATGAGTCCGGGACGGGTTACGGCGGAATCTACCGCGGCTGGCAGCGTGGCGCCGCTAATCACAACAACTGGGCCGTTAGCCGGCCGGATCAGGCTTGGCGGCGCGACCGGCACATAACCTTCATCATGGAGCACCTCTATGCGCTCGTTTCTGAACACGCTGCTTGGTTGGCTGATCGGCAGTCGGCCACGGCTGCTGTGTGATACCGCCGTCTGGCGGGTAGGCGTGGGGGAGCTCGCTCGGCGCACCCTGGGTGGGCGGCGCGAAAGCGGCGCCTACCTGCTCGGGGTCGAGCTTCCCAACGGGGCAAAACGCATCCAGGAGTTCGTCTTTTACGACGACATCGATCCGCTGGCACTGGCCACTGGTGAGGTGACGATCCGCCAAGTCGCGCTGCCGCGCCTGTGGGAGCACTGCCGTTCTCGCGGCTACGGCGTTGTCGCTGACGTGCATGTTCATCCGGCAGGTTACGGCCAAAGTCCCTCGGACCGGGCCAACCCCGTCATGCCGCGTGCGGGTCACATCGCAATGATCCTGCCGAACTTCGCGCGGGGCGCTCCGGCTCCAGGGAACATCGGCATCTACGAGTACCACGGCGACGGCGCCTGGACCGATCACTCCGCGGCTGGGTCGAAGTTCGTGAAACTGGAGAAGACGTCATGACCGACCACATTCGCCGCTCGCGCATCACCAAGGCGCTCACCGACGCCAGCTTGGTGTCCTCGTTCCCCGAGGCGGAGGCTCGGCTTGACGCAGTCAGCATCTGCGTTGTCGTCGCGGGGGACCAGAGCCGTACAGCGGCCGGCCAAGCGGCGACGCTGACCGTGCTGGCGACTGCCTTCAAGTGCTTCGGCCGCGTGAACCTGGTCCTCGGAGAGGACGCCGATCTCCTCGTGCCGCAGCTCATGGGCCGTACGCTGCTTGGGGCCGCAGCCTATCTAGGCGCCACAACGGTCACTGCACCGCCGGACGACACCACGCACGCGATCTACGTCGGGCGCGGCCCGGAGCTTGAGGCCTGGGGCGTGAGTTGCTGGTGGGATGGTTGGCTGTCGGGTCTGCGTCCGGAAGGCGACCATACTACTGGGGACGGTCGACTTGCGCTCGCCGGTGTCTTCGCAGGCGCGCTCGCGGTGCGCGATGTGTTCGCAAACATCCGCGGTAAGCAAGGATACCGCCTTGAGCCGTTGACGATCTCCCTTTGGGCGCCCTGGAGTGTCGACGCCCCCCTACAAGGTCCCGCAGCCTTCGACGTGCCGAATTCCTTCTGGATTCTCGGCCTTGGGCATCTAGGCCAAGCCTTCATCTGGAATCTGGGATTCCTGCCGTTCAAGGGGCCTCGTAGGGTGATCTTGCAGGACAACCAGCGGATCGGGCCGGAGAACGAGCCCACGAGCTTGCTGGTCACGAGCAAGGACATCGGGTGGAAGAAGGCGCGCATCGGAGAGCGCTGGCTGGAAGCGCTGGGATGGGATGTTGATATCGTCGAGCGCAGGAACTTCGGCGACGTGCAGGTGCAGGACAGTGACCCCCAGATGCTGATCGCGGGATTGGACAGTCTGCCTGCCCGCCGCGCCGTCGCCGGCGCCGGCTTCCCCTACATGATCGACGCCGGCATTGGACACGGTCCTGTCGACTTCGAGGGTCTCCAGGTCCGAGTCATCCCCGCCGGCGCGAACCTGGACGGCCTTTGGACCAAGCCCGTCGCGGATGATCGTCGGGCCAAAAATCTCGCCACCGAGCCCTATGAGGCGCTTGCTCAAACATCGGGTGCGTGCGGCGTGGTGCCCCTTGCCGACGCCTCTGTGTCGGTGCCGTTCGTCGGTGCGGCTACTGGCGCTCTGGTGCTGGCACAAGCAATACGACTAGCAAGCCTGAAGCCCGCTGCGGCCGTCCTGCAGATGGACCTGAACGCGCCCCACATGATGATGGACGGAGGGCAAGTTCCCAAGCCGGAAGCCAACTTCGGTAGCGAGCGAATTCTCCTCTGAGCCTTCGGAGGTGCGGCGCACCCGCACGAGCCGCACCTCCGCGTTGGTCACTCGCACTGCCGGCTTAGGCTGCGGTGAGAAACCGGATCACGGGGTCTGCGTATGCGAATGGCGAGCGGCCGTAGCGCCGCTCACCGAACGCCCAGGATTTCCACACACCGGCATCGGCGCAGTGAGCCACGAAAAGCCAGGGCCAGCCACGCATGAGGCGGGCGGAGAGAGCCGAGATGCGGTGACGGTCGGCCGTCACCATGAACTCCAGCTGTTTCTCGGAGGGCGGCGCCGGGTCGCCCCCCAGTGCCGGGCGATCTCATCTCGAAGGCCCTGGGACCGCTCACCCGCCCCAACAACGGTCATGACCTGTCGTACTACCCCGAAGAACGACAAGGGGTGCAGCGCCTCAAGTTGGGTCCAGGCCCGGGCATCGGCCGACAAGAGTTCAGCGAGGCGGTGCTCGAACTGTAGCGCCTGTGAATCCGCAGGCTCGACCGGGCATTCGCGGCGATCTGCTTGGCAGACGTCACAGAGCGGATCCTGGCCACGATGCGGCGATGCCGGTCGCCGGCAGTCATGGCAGCGATCAGCCAGGACCACACCATGGCGCGGACAGGTGCTGGCCAGCGCAAGGCGCCAGCGGCGGCGATAGTAGGGCTCCTCGTCGGCGCTGAGGCACATGGGACACCACTGCAGACCGGGACGCCGGCGCGTGCGGTGATAGATGCCGACCGGCAGGATCCAGTCGGTGTGTGCTGTTCGCCCCCGAAGATCCTCGAATAGGACGCCCGTGAACGGCCGCAGCGTCGTGACTTCGACGTCCGCCGCCGCAATACCTGTACGTTCCGCCATCACCGTTGCGAGGACGGCCGGCGCCGACGCGTCGATGTCGCGGTTCCAAATCTGCAGGCCAGGCCATACGGCGTGGCAGAAGCTATGAACCTTGGGCGTGTGCGCGAGCGCGATCCGGCGCAGCCACGAAGAGAGCAGTTCGTCCGGCTGAGGACGCGGTCTGATCGGCCAGAGCTGGAATTGGCTCAACCCAACACCTGGCGGCCCGCCTTCAGCGCAGCCTGGGATTCGGCGAGGCGACGGGAGGGACGGATCCACCCAAGGGACTTGAGGGTCTTCAGCGTGATGCGTTCCTCCTTGGTCTTGATGGCGGTGACCGCGGCGCGGCGCGCGATCCGGACGATGTCACCGGTCAGGCCCTCGCTCTCCGCGAGAATCCAACGCATGAGCGGCTCTTCGGACAGATCGGAAGCGTGCTGCAGGGGCAAGGTGGCTTCGATGCTGTTCAGGAAGCCGGCCGTCGCATCAGCGAATTGCCAGTGGTTCAACGCAATCGGGTCGAAACGGCGGGCCATCTGAGGATCGAGCTGGACGGCGCGAAGCGCAGTGTCGATTCCCGAGGCGACGATTGTAATGCCCAGGTCATTGCCGAGCAGCTTGAGCACGCTCAGCATTTCGAGCTGGCGATCCTTGGGGCCTGCAAGGACGTGATGCACCTCGTCCACAATCAGCAGCTTGACGCCGATCCTCCGGAGCAATCGCAAAGCCAGAGGATAGAGCACCTCGGCGCTCGCGCTGGCGCTGTACGGTGCGTTCGTCCGCTCGAAGATGCGGCCCAGGAAGCCCTTGGCCGAGGCCGTGATCGAACAACTGATGTAGAGTACGGGGACATTAGCAGCGGTCAGCTTACCGTCCTCCGGACAGCCGTGAATTGCTGCGAACCGCTTCAGGATCTTGCTCTTACCCATTCCGCTATCGCCCACCACCAGCAGATGGGTGTCCCCCTCCGTTGGGTAGTCCTCCAGGGCCTCGTCGCACAGTGTATGGATGGTGGCGGCGGTAGCGTGGAGGATGAAGGGCTTGCGCCGGATTTGACGAAGCCGAGCGGTGTCGTCCGCCTCCAGGGCCGCTCGAGCCCCCGCCGTCAGCTTGCGGCCGTCAAATGAGGGTTTCATCATCCACCATGAAGAAGATGTCGCGGTTGTAGGGCTTGGCTGGTGGCGCGGGTGCGTGGGGCCTCGAAGTTACGTCGCCGAGAATCTCGCGCGTCACCTCGGCACCCTTTGCCCGCCGCTCCGCATTCAATCGGCGCCGGTGGGCGGCAGTCTTGTTGCGGGCATCTTTTTCGAGGTCGCGCTGGCGCTGAACCGACGCGTCGATCGAGGCGACGTCAGTGGAGTCGCCAGCCGCTCGGCGTTTGCGCCGCTCCTGCTGCCACTCCCAAAGCGCCACGTTTTCGGTCGTGATCTCGTTGGTGCGAAGCTCGTAGTAGAGGCCGTCCTCCGGTCTCCGGAACCAGGCGCGCGTGAGGTCATAGGGGTTGCGACGGATCACAAAGCGGCGCTTGTCCCCGGCGTCGAGGTACGGCTGTAGGACGTCGCCCCAGTACGGCACGTCCCAAAGGACGCCATACCGCTGGACGGTCCGATATTCGATCGGCGCAAAATCGAGGAAGAGCTTCAGCTTGTCTGCGATTTTCTCTGGCTCGCCGCGGCCAGGGCGCCTTTCGGTGCCGTAGATGCCCCTTGCCCACGCATAGTCGGGGCGCTGGCCGTCGTTACCGCTATGTTTCTTGCGATGATATTGCTCGCAAATTGCCTCAATCATCCAGAGCTCGAGCTCGGGCAAGCTCATCTCGGCGGTCTCGTTAGGATTGCGCGTTCGCTCCTTGCCGAACCCACGCGCGTGGGCGGTCGAACCTTTGAGCAGCTTCATCTCACCCATGGCGGTCCCGATGAAGCGTTCGATCATCCCTCCGAAATGCGGCATGCCGGGCGGGCGGGTCTCAGGCTTGGGGATTTGCCACTCCCGACAGCCGAAGATGACGGCTTCGGAGCTGAACTCGTTCGCGTTGTCGACATAGATCGCTTCGGGCTTGCCGTGCATAGGCCAGCTCGCGGATGAGCCCAGGCGCTTCAGCCATTCCTCCTTGGGCGTCATGATCCGCGTGATCAGAAGGGCGACCGTTGCCGCGTTCGGGTATTCCCAGGAAAGCACGAAGGCCAGTACGGCCCGCGTGTGTTCATCGAGGGCGACGGTGATCCAGGGTCGGCCGATGTGGCTGCGGTCGTGGACGCCCGTGCAAACCACATCGACGAGAGTGTGGTCGATCTGAATGCGTTGCAGCGGAAAGTCGGTCTTTGGCGTAGCACCCACCAGGGCGTTGTGGTGCTCCCGGGCAATTTTCTTACCGTACTTGCGCTCCTTGCGTTGGCGGATCGGCACACCAATGAAGCGGCTTCGGAGCGTGTTGTGCGCTGGCTCGGGTAGGTTTCGCGCGCGAGCGCGCCTGCGGATTTCCGCGAAGGCGTGGTTGTCTGGCGCATTGGGCTTGTCCCGATCGAACTCCTCCCGAACCTCGACGATTAGCGCCTCCACCTCCGGGTGAAGGCGAACGGCGCCACGGCCGCCGTTGCTGCCTTGAGGGAGTAGGCATGTGAGAGTCTTGAGTTCGCGGTATTTGCGGCGATAGCGGTTGAACTGCGACTTCGAGGCGCCGAACTCGTCAGCCGCCGCGCGCACAGTAGCGCCGTCGAAGCGGCCCCCAGCTTCCAGATCCTCGATGATCTTGCATCGCCGTTCTGCCTCCCTTGTCCTTTCCTCATCGAGGAAGCGGATGTCGAGCGGAGCGCCTGGCCCGGGATGGGCTATCTTGGATTCGTAGTCGCTTCTGCGCTGCAAGGGCTGACCCTATGAACTGGACAACCGGGTTCGCGCCCAGGCCGGTCAGCCGAGCGCCGTTCTCCGATCACACCGCCAGTTACAGCAATAGAATTAAAGTGTTGTTGGACCCCGGACTCGCTGTCACCGGGGCGATGCTTGCTGGGCCACCACCTGTGCGCTAGGCATTCCCCATATCCGCCCCTGGACGTCGATGGAGGAGCCGGACTGCCAGCGTCTGGATGTCAGCCCGAAGTAAGCGGCCACGTCGCGGGACGCCGGAAGCGTGCCGGACCGTCGATGGCGGCGGCGAAGCTCAGCGCGCAGACCGGGCCCACGCCCGGCAGTTAAAGCTGCCCTTCTGTGGAGTAGATCTCCGCCTCACCAAGTGGACGTGCTGCTCTACGCCCCCCTTTAAACGATGGGGACGGCTGTCGCCTGCTGGTATTGGTCTACGAGCGATCGAAGCGACGCACTATCAGGCGACCGAGCATGATGGAGAACTGCATCCATGGCGTACGCCGCTAAAATCGGCATATGTCTAGCATGTCTGTGGCCATTGTTGCCGAAGAGCATGAGGCCCTCCATGATCGAAATTGCAAATATTGACAAGGTATCCATCGCCTCGTCGCTGAGCTCGGGATTGAGGCGGGCTAGCATCCGGCGCACGCGCGCTTCACCATGAGCATAGTATTGGTCAAGGTGGGCCCTGACTTCCGAGTCGTTGTTCGCCATTGATCAAATTTCTACGTAGATGCGCGCGACGCGGCTCTCTTCGTTGAACTTCATCCAACCGCTCAGATATTTAACGAGCCCATCGTTCGGATAGTCGGCTGCCCATCGTTCGAGCTCGTCCATCGGGGCCGCCAAATCGGCAACGATGGAATCGAGCATCGCCTTGATCAATTGCTGCTTGGCAGGAAAATAGTACGAGACGTTGCCGATCGGCAGGCCACACTCTTGAGCAACCCTGCGCAAGCTGAGAGCGGCGTGACCTTGCTCGGCAAGTACCCGCTCAGCTGCACGGATGATATTGGAGATCGTGGCGCGGCCGCTCGTGTATCGCGTCTTAGTAATTCTACGCTCGACCATGTGGCACCCTCGAATTTCCATATCCACGGTCCATGAGACAGTATTCTGATAGAGTAGAAGCAGAGAATCTGCGGATAGACGAGAAGACTCGTCTCCAGTGACTTTCCGGCGGCAGGGCGGCTGACCGCAGGCGGAGACCGCATCACCACGTCGGCCCGTGAGCGAGCGCAACACGATCTTCGGTGACCCTGTCAAAGGCCGGATTTAAAGCCGGCCGGAAAGTGAGGGGAAGGGCGAAGTGTCGCAGCCGACGATGGGGTTGCGAGAATTTGGACATCCGTCTAACTTTCGCGCGGCAATTAGCTGCAGCGTAAGCGAAGCCGTGTGTGCGGCAGCAGCGCAGCGGCAAAGAGGGGGCAAACTATGAAGAGGCATTCTCGCAACCTGGCGCTTGGCACGGCTGCAGCCGTGGCCATGGCCGCGGCGTCGCAAGCGGCGCACGCGCAGAGTGCAAGCCTCGGAGGCGGTCTGCCGGACGACACGGCGATCGAAGAGGTTGTCGTCACAGCTCAGAAGCGCGCTGAAAGCCTCCAAGACGTGCCGGCCGCGATCTCCGCGCTTACAGGGGAGAGCCTCGACGAGCGAGGGATCACGAAGGCTAACGACCTGCAGTTCCTGGTGCCCAGTATGCAGTCAGGCAAGATGCTGGGCGATACAGCGATCGCGATCCGCGGCGTGGGGCTCAACGTCGGCTCCCCGGGTGTCGCCATCCACGTTGACGGGGTCTACCAGCCGCGTCCGTCGATGGGCGATTTGACCCAGATCGACCTCGCCCGCGTGGAGGTGCTTCGCGGCCCTCAGGGTACGCTTTACGGCCGAAACGCGAACGGCGGCGTGGTCAATTTCATCACACAAGCTCCGACAAGTGAGCGCGAAGGATACCTGCTCGGCAGCTATGCATCCTTTGACGAGAGCCGGCTTCAAGGGTTGATCAATCTACCGCTTTCAGATCGTTTTCAGGCTCGCCTAGTCGTGGATCACTGGAATCGTGGCGAGGGTTTCGTCAAGAATGTCGTCCCTGGGAACCCGGATCTCGAAAGGGGTCGAGCGACGTCGGGGCGTCTGCGTCTTGCCGCGCAAATCACCGACACGTTCAAGGCCGATCTCAGCCTTACTGGGCACACCGCATCGGGCCCGACCGGGTACTATACACTCACCAGCGCTCCCTCCGCCGCATCTGTCGCGGAGAACCCTTTCCTCGCGGGCGTGCTCGTACCGACCGGCCCGCGCGAGACGGCCGCGAACGGGCCGGTCAACACGGACAGGGATTTCGGCCAGGCGACGGCCACGTTGACGTGGGATCTTGGCGCCGCCCAGTTGAAATCGATTACCGCCTATTCGGTGCTAAAGGATCACGTCCTGAACGATGAGGACTCGCTAGATATCGACGCCTTCCCAGCGGAAGGACGGTCGCGGGCGCGAACGTTCTCCCAGGAACTCAACGCGTCTGCGACCATCGGGCATGTCGAAGGCGTGGTCGGCGCCTTTTACATGCGCGACACCAATAGCTCCTTCTATGGCTATGTCTTCCCGTTAGGCATTAACGGCTTGCCGGTCCCGGGGAGCCAGCTGACGTTTGAGGCGCGCCCCTCAACTGCGAAGACCTTGGCCGTTTTTACCGACATCACGGCGCGTGTCTCGGACCGCTTGCGGATACTCGGAGGCATCCGGTTCTCCCGAGACGACATCACCTTAGTCCAGAGGAATAGTTACTCGTGGGGGCCAACCGCGCTGGAGAGCCTATGCTCAGTCACCGCCTCCACGAAGTTCGACTCGACGACTCCGCGACTGGGCGTGCAATACGACGTGTCGGACGATAGCAACCTTTATGCGACCTATTCTAAAGGATTTAAGGCCGGTGGGTTTAGCGGTAGCGGCTGCGACCAGGCGTATAATCCTGAGAAGCTGACATCCTACGAGTTTGGGTGGAAGAACCGACTTGCTGGCGGCTCCGCCATGCTAAACGTCACGGCGTTCTACTACGATTACACAGACCTGCAGCTGTCGCAGACCATCGGGTTGGCGTCCTTCATCGCGAACGCCGCTAAGGCCGAGGTCAAGGGTATCGAGGTCGAGGCCCTCTGGCGGCCTCTCCGTGGGCTGACGCTGAACGGCAACGCCTCATTTCTCGATGCCCGGTTCAATGAATTCGTCAATACTGATTCCGTGAACCTGCCTGCCGGTGTCCAGTCAGTTGATGGCAACTACCTGAACAACGCGCCACGCTTTTCGACGAACCTCGGCGCGTCTTACGAAACGGACCCGGTCCTGTTCGATGGGCCTCTCACCCTTCGCGTCGACGTGAGTTATCGTACCCGAGTCTACTTCCGCGAGTTCAATGCTCGCGAGGACTCGCAGGGCCCGTACACCATAGTGAATGCCTCTGTGACTTGGCGATCGCCCGACGAGAACTATAGCGTCCGAGTCTTCGGTACAAACCTGACCGGGCAGGAATACTACGCCGCGATGAACGCCTCATCCAACTTCGGCGCACGG
>Ga0208492_1000412_pt1 | contig 36630 bp, 50 predicted proteins | sample Subbioar_CSW14AB_FD_184820 | JGI IMG/M metagenome (GOLD analysis project Ga0208492, IMG submission 184820) | Serpentinite rock and fluid subsurface biosphere microbial communities from McLaughlin Reserve, California, USA - CR12Mar_CSW14AB (SPAdes) | ecosystem: Environmental > Terrestrial > Deep... | reverse complement strand
TGAAACTAAAAACTGTTTCTTTTCATTCGGATAGGCCTTATCACAATCCCCAGGTTCAGCATTTACTTGTGTTGGCATCACTGAAAATGATAAGATCCCAGTCATCAAAATGGTAATAATTAAATATAAGGGGGATAAAACGAAATGTACCAAAAGAGATGTTCGAAATCTGTTCAAACAGGCTGGAAACGGCCTTTTGTATAAATCCAGATGTACCATTAGCTTGAATTTGGTTGAATCATGCTTCAATTTTTAAAAGTCTTTTTCAAGTGTGTTAAATAAGTTTTAAATCTGGCCGGGCAGGGCCACCCAAAATTAAGTTCTAAAAGTATCAAATCAGCATATTTCGGCCTCCTTGCGCCTGTAGGACACTTTTAGCCAGCCTGTTTTTTGGTATCACCACCTAGGTGATCCATTGTTTCTCGTAATGCCAGGATAGTCATTTTTTGAGTTTTAATAACCTCCTCCAATGCCTGGATGACCCTCTCCTTTTGATCGCAAATTTTACAATTTTCATCAGTTGGGCTTAGGGTTGGGCTTAGTTTTTCCCCTGTTTTTGGGCTTAGTTTTACCGTTTTAGGGGTAGGGGTAGTATTAATTTCTGTATCTGAAACAAAGTCAATCCTTGGGTTTTCGGGAGGGGTATATTCATTTTTCAGCTGATTTTTTAGCATTTGTCCCTCTCCGGTGATCAGCCAGTGAGGGTTAATGAATAAACATTTTGTGTACACAATATTAATATCAAAAGTACCCCTACTCTTCCAATTGGATAGAGTTTGAGGGGTAACTCCTAGGTGTCGAGCAAAGTCCGCATCCTTGCTAAACCCCAAGTGCCCTTGTATTTCATTCAATATCAAGGCCTTGTCTGACATACTAGAAAAAAGTAAACATTTTGTGAATATTTTTTTTGGCTATAAACAAACTGTGTATATATTTGAACTGCAAAGGACAAATAATATGACCAAAGATAAAAACAAAAAAACCAGAAGTACCAAAAATTACCGATTAACCGCCGCTGAAGTGGCGGAAATGGCAGGTGTATCAGAAAGCTATGTGAAGAAGATACGGGCTGGGCTAGTCAACAAAGATACCCCTCTTGCCCGCCAAGTATTGGCAGTTGACCTACTGGCTAATGACGGTACTAATGCCCTTATCAAGGAAATCGAGCGACTTGTAACCATCCCAAATCACTGATATGGAGTACGTGGACGGCAAACTCTTTATTGAATTTGATGAGCTGGTACCAAAGGTAATTGAAAAGCCTTTGTACGACTATGCCAAGTCCAAGGGCAACATCACTGTACTTGGCAAGGGAGGTAATGGCCGGAAAGTGCTCATTGAGTTTGAGTCTATGCCTCCAAAGTACAAGGGTAAGGTACGTGAGGTCTATGGTGATCCTTACCTATTCGCCTCCAAGATGCCGATCATCAATGCCCTGGTATGGGATGGGGTAGCTCAAACTTTCTACACCAATTATGTACTGCCTACTGGGGAAATGCTCCCGGCTACAGACACAGATATCAAGGGAAAGCCTCAAATCAACTACGTGAGGAGATACACCGAGGCAGCGTCTTGGCTCAATTTACTGGGTAGGCTGACAACTGACAAGGGTGCTCTAAAGCGTGAGTTAAACATCTCGATCATGGAGTTTTGGGATCAGGCTACTGACCTAATTAAGACCAAAAAGGTGTGTCTGCCTGGCAATCCTAAGCGGCTAAAAGAGAAACTGAGAATCTACTCGGATACGGGGTATGAGTCACTGATAGAGGTCCACAAGTTTGGCAATGACTTCTCCAAGAAGATCAAGGATGCCGAATCTGAAGCCTTCATCAAGGGGCTACTCTCCCATCGAAACAAGTTTGATGATACCGTGGTGGCCTCACAATATAATACCTGGGCAGCTGAGACAGGACGTGATACGATCACTCCGGGAGCTGTGGGGTATTGGCGAAAGAAGTGGTCTAAGTATCTCCTTTTGGAGCGTGAGGGAATGGCTGCGGTCAATAATACCGTCAAAAAGAACCTTCAGAGAGAGCGGCCATCGGCTCCATTGCTTTTGGTCAACTCGGATGATAACGTCCTAGATGCCTTCTTCAGAATGGAGGGTAATGACTGGTTCCGTCCAGTGCTCATCGTGGTAATCGATGCCTTTAATGACTATCCGCTCGGGTATGCTGTAGGGGCTACAGTCACCAAGGAGCTCATCCGAGAAGCCTATCGAAATGCTCAGCGGCATGTGCAAGCCCTCACGGGTGATGCCTACCTCTGGCAGCAAATCCAGACGGACCGATGGGGGATTTCAGGCAAGAATACCACAGAGCTGGAGGAGTTCTACAACTCCATGGCCACATTCACTCCGGCAGGTCTGAAAAACGCCTCAGGTAAGTACATCGAGCGGTCTTTTGGTGTGACCTGGCATCAGGAACTCAAAGTGGAGATGCTGCATAACTACAGCGGCCACAATGTGACAGCTAAGACCAAGCTCAACCCTGATAGCCTTAATCCAAAGAACTTCCCGGACATCTCACAGGCCCAAGAGAAGATCGAGCGATTTATCAACCGTCTCCGACTGACCAAGCGGACAGGCTGCAAAATGACCAGACTTGAGGAATGGCTAGAGGCCTTCAAAGCGAGCGAAAAGAGCAAGAAAAGACTCCTTACCTCGATGGAACGCCTCCAGATTTTTGGCAAGGCTCACAGCGAAACCAACCGGATCACCAAGGAGGGCGTGACTCCTCGACTTCTCGGAGAGCGGAGGGTATATGAGCTAAGTCAGGAGCTGATTTTCCACCATGTGGGCAAGTCTGTCCAGGTGATTTATGACGAAACCGACCTATCTGAGGTACTGATCACAGACGGCAAAGGGCTCCGATTTACCGCCAAGATTTACCAGAAAGTACCCGCAGCACTGGCTGACTATGAGGATGGGGACTATGCACGCATCAAGCAGCTACAGGCAGAGCCAAAGACACTTTTGCCTATGCTTCAGGAGTGGGGTAATGACTGGAAGGCCACACTTGAGAGGGGGGGTATTGACGCTGAGGCACGACTTCAAGCGGGGGTTTTGACCAAGGAAATCAATCACAATGACCAACGGCTACTGACTGAAAAATCAGCCAATAAGCCCAAAAAAGGCACTTTTCGACCGGAAAAGGATTCAGACGACATCTATAATCTAATGTAAAAATAGGCGGGTAAGGAGTGCGAGTCCGTCCCCGCCAAAAAATCAAACTGTAAACACTCAAAAAGTATGACAAAAGAAGCGATTTCAACCGAGACAAAACAGCAAATCAGCGAAGCTCTCAGCCGCTATGTGGAAACTATCGCCGGAGGATCAGCCAACAAAGCCAGTAAGATGCTAGCTGGCATCTCCAATGCCTACATCTCACAGATGATTAATGGAAAATGGGATGCGATCTCGGACGATGCCTGGAGAAATGTGCAAAAGCAGGTATCTCCCCGAGTGGGAGCCGAGTGGGTGACCATCGAAACCAAGGCAACCAAGCTATTGGGGCAGCTCTTTGCCGATGCCCAGGAATATGCCAATACGTTTGGGATCATTGCCGAGGCAGGTACCGGAAAAACCCACACTTGCTCCGAGTGGGAAGGTAGAGACAATGTGTATATCGTCTCTTGCGCTGAGTTTTTCAACCGCAAAACCTTCCTGGCTGAGCTACTCCGCAAGATGGGTAAAGACTCCGGTGGATATACCGTGGGTGAGATGATGGCTCACGTGATCAATCACGTGCGGAAGGTAGATCAGCCCCTCATCATTCTGGATGAAGCGGACAAGCTCACCGATCAGGTATTCTATTTCTTCATCACGCTATACAATCAGCTGGAGTCCAAATGCGGGATCATCCTATTGGCCACCGACTTCCTAGAGAAGCGGGTACAGCGAGGCCTTAGGCTCAATAAGAAAGGCTACAAGGAGATTTACAGCCGATTGGGTCGCAAGTTCATCGAGATACCTAAGCCATCCCTATCCGATCAAAAGGCACTGATCCAAGCCAATGGAGTGAGTGATCCTTACGAGATCACCCGGATCATTAATGAAGCCGAGGGAGACCTGAGAAGGGTCAAGCGACTGGTACACGCTCAGCTGAGAAAGGAGGGTAAGAATGCGGCTCAATAAATACTGGAATTGCAGAACAGGAAGAATCCACCTCATCCCCTCGGTGGAGCTCACACTTGAGCTTTTGGATACTGTCACCTGCATCGGATTGGGTGCAGCATGGCTAGGGAGATGGACAGGAATCGAACTCATAATCAAAAGGAAAAATGGACGCTAAAACATCACACATCGAGACCATACGAAGGGCACATGCAGCGGTCAGGCTGCAAGTGCTCAACCTACTCGGCTGGGATGACCTCCGATACGGACTATTCCAGGAGGAGCAAGGTAAGGCCTACCTCAAGGCGATTTTCGGGGAGGGGATTCCACTGGTGGATGACCTTCCCAATCACCGGGCTTTTTGGATGTGGTGGGTAAACCACTGGACCAAGCGGGATCAGGAGTTTTTGGAGATGTCAGGTCTCCTATTTCCCCACGAGCTGGAGGATTATTACCGAGAGCTGCACACTCCTGACAGTATGGTCTTTTTCCCTCACTCGATCATCCTGGAGGCCACTTATGAGGCCATGGTACACAAGCTAATCAAGGAGGTGACCCGATGAATACAGATTCAATCAACTGGTGTGTAGCTGAGATCAGTCGCTTAATGAATCACCAAGTACAAGAGGTCACAAGTAAAAGCAGGGAACGAAAGCTAGTGGATTGCAGGATCATGATCTCCATGATTTTGAAAAATCAAGGTCATAGACCTCAGACCATCGCTACAGTGCTGAACAGGACAAGAACCACGATCAATCACTTGGTCAACCAAGGCGATTTCATGATAAAAAGGTACCCTCAGTTTGCTGAGAAATATCAAACCATCAATGCGTTAATCCATGAAAATCAAGCTGACTAAAAACCAACTCGAAGGCATCCACAACCTGATCAAAGTAATGCTCCGGGATGCTGAATGTGAGGAAATGGCCGATAAGCTCCTCTATGAGATCGTGGACGGCATCAGTGACAAGATCACCAAGAAGCTCAAAAAGCTCCAGTATCAAAGTGAGGGAGGATATGGCCTAAACCTGACCTCCATCGAGGCCAAGGCCCTCTTTTGCTGGCTGACTAATCAAATACACTTCTACGATGAAGCCTACCAGTACGAGAGCATAGTGGCCACAGGAATCATCGGGGAAATAGATCAGGAATACGCATGAGAAAGTCAGTCAGGATACTCTACAAAAAAGGAGGAGCCAATAAAAGCAACCCCGAGCCTTTTGTAGTGCTGTACGATCCTCCAGCCTGGCCAGATAGGATCACAGCGAGGAGAGGATATGACAGCATGAAGGTCATCTATTCTAGGAAAATGACAGATGATGAATGGGCAGATTATCAGAAGGCTTGGAGATGCCAAGCATGGAAATACAAAAGCATAGATGGACTCCTAGAAGATGAAATCGAGGCACTTGGTCAAGATCACGAGGAAATCAAGCTTCTAACACAACTAAAAGCAGAAATAACCAAATCCAATAATTCAAATGAAAATCACAAAGCAAACATCCAAAGACAAGCAGTGGACCGATGAGGCTGGAAATACCATCCCATTTGACCGAACCACCAAGTATGAGAGAGCCGCCGAAAATACGGTGTACTCCATCGCTACCAAGGCCCAAAGAATCCATGAGGCATTGGCCGAATTTAAGGACACCATCCGTGCGGAAGCGGATCGGCTCTATGAGCTTTTCACCAAGGAAAACGGACAGATCGGCAAGGGAAAAGGATCAGCCACCTTTTTCAATTTCGACCGATCCATCAAAGTATCTGTCAAGGTCAATGACCAAATCACCTTTGATGAAAATACCCTCGATCTGGCTAAGACCAAGCTCGATGAGCTACTCAATGACGGGCTGGAAGGTGCAAAGGATTTTGTCAAGCCACTGGTCATGGATGCCTTTCATCAGACCAATGGCAGACTGGACACGAAGCGAGTACTCGGACTTCGCCGCTATGCTGACCGGGTGAAAGACCCACGCTATGCCGAGGCCATGGCCCTCATCGATAAGGCCGTGAGGAGACCCAGCTCCAAGGAGTATTTCCAGGTGTGGGTACGTGACGCAAACGGAGAGTACCAAGACATTCAACTCAATTTCGCTTCGATATGAGTCATGAGCATTTCCAAAAAGCCATTTCACTCATCAGGGATGAGCGAATGAGGCAAATCACCGAGGAGGGCCACACCCTTCACCGTGACAAAAAGCAAGGTCATGAGAACCTGATCCTAGCTGCCGCCACCTATGAGATGGACCCTAAGGATCGAAAGGAACAGCCAGACAGCTGGCCTTGGGATTTCAGCCACTGGAAGCCATCCGCTCAGGAGGGTCCAAAAGGCCGAATAAGAGAGCTGGAGAAGGCCGGAGCCTTGTATATGGCCGCAAAGTCCGTCATGGAGCAAAAAGGCATTGACAGCCCTCTAAAACAGGCTGTCTGCGAGAAGATTGATCTCATGGCAGAGATGATCGCTGAGCTACTTAGAAAGGAGGAAGCCTATGCCTAGAATCACCAAGGATGAGGCGGTCATCATTTCAGCCGTGATCGATTCAGGATGGGACTATTTTCTAAGAGATGAGCTGAGCAGGGAATCCAGAAATGAAAAGGCGGTATTTCTCCAAAACCTATCCGAGAGACTTGATAAAGAAGGAACTGACTTGAGAAGGCAAGGAAGAACATCCAATAATGACTTTAACCAAATCTGGAAAAGGGCCCTAAAAAAGCAAAAAGCAAATGGCTAGAAACCTCCATCGGTACGGCTCTGTCCAGGACATCCGTGCCACGCTCAAGCTCTCCCCGCTCAAAACCATCGAAGAGTGTGACTATGAGCTGGAGCAAGAGCAAAGGCGGCAAAACCGATCCACAGTAATTGAAATCATCGAAGTGCAAAAGCGGGCCATCATCCGCAAGAAAGGAGCTAAAAATGAGTAAACACTTTCAAATAGACCAATACCATAATGTCATGATTGACATTGAGACCATGGGCACGAATAAGCGAGCAGTGATCGCTTCAATTGCTGCCGTGGAGTTTGACCTAGCGTCAGGACAGAAAGGCCGTCATTTCTACGAAAAAGTGGATATACAGAGCTGTCTTGATCTGGGATTGCAGGTGGATGGAGACACGATCAAGTGGTGGCTTAATCAACCCGATCAGGCCAGAGCTGAGCTGGTAAAGGATGTCAGACCTTTGCCTCAGGTGCTCTTTAAGCTCACTCACTGGATGGCCAAGTGCTCAGCTGATACCAAGGTCTGGGGCAATGGGCCGTCTTTTGATCTGGTGATCTTGGGCAATGCCTTTCAGGCAGTCAACCAGACCCCTCCATGGGATTACAAGAATGAGCGATGTGTCCGAACCATGCTCATGCTTTTCCCGATGGTCAGAGACTACATCCATCACCGAGGCATCAAGCATCAGCCTGTAGCCGATGCCAACTATCAAATCGAATTGGTCAGTGAGTGCTACAGGCTGGCCACGCCTCCTCAACTGGTCGTCGGATGAAAGTACTTGGTGTAAAGCAATTTCATCAGATGCGGTTCCAGTTCCTGCCCATCGATCAAAAGTGGGCCGGAACGCTCGGCAAAATCCCTCACAACTTCATAGCGGTGATCTATGGATTTTCGGGCAATGGCAAGACGGAGTTTTGTGTCCAATTGGCCAAGATGCTTTGTGCCTTTGGCAAAGTGGCCTGGCTCTCCTATGAGCAGCGTCACGGCTCCGATCTCCAGGAGGCTACCAAGCGAAACCGGATGGAGGAAGTGTCGGGGGAGTTTTACCCCATCGATCCCATTGCCAATATCCCTCAGGGGGTGAGTCTCCTGGAGGACTTGGACAGCTACCTCCGCAAGCGATCCAGCCCGGACTTCATCTTTATCGATTCGCTCGATTACACCGGATTCAGCTGGGAGGAATACGTCCACCTCAAGAATCGGTACGGTGCCCGAAAGTCCTTCATCTTCATCGCCCACAGCTCCAAAAGCGGGACGCTGAAAAAGACCATCTCAGAGCGGATCGTGTTCGATGGGGGCTTGGGAATATTCGTGAGCCACTACATCGCCCATCCGATCAAAAACCGATTCGGAGGCTTTGAGCCGCTGGTGGTTTGGGAGGATCGGGCTAGGCTAGTCAACCCGGCATTTTTCGCCAATAGGTTACAGCAGGAACCCTCTCCGAAAAAGAAGGGGAAGAAGCAAAAAAAGACCTCCGAAGAGGAGGGGGTAGAAGCAGAAACAGCACTCGAAACAGCTAGCTAATGACACAGATCAAATACACGCTAACCTCGCCAAAATTCACCGGAAAGCTGGTTTTTGGCTATACCAACGGGCTTTTGACTCACTTTGAATGTGCGGCCCAAATGAAGGAAGAAGGCTATAAGTGGATTTTGGAAAATTTCCCACTTGTGCCAAGCACTTTGAAGAAGATGGCTGATGCCATCCCCGGCAAAATGGAAGTAGTACCGGAGGACTTGAGCTTTGATGCCTTTTGGAATGCCTACGGCAAAAAAGCCAACCGTCACCGATGCGAGCCGCTTTGGAACAAGCTCAGCGATGCGGACCGAATCGAATGCCTCTCCAGTATCAAGCCGTATGACAGCTACCTCAAGCGAGTCAATTACAGGGCAAAGTTGGACCCGGAGAATTACCTAAAAAAAGAAGCATTTAGAAACAATTGGAACCAATTAACATCATGATCAAAATCAATGAAATCATCAAAAACGGAGCTCAGCAATACGCTGATAGTATTCCAGACCTGAAGCAGGATGAAGCTATCGAACTAATGAAGGACTTCATGACAGGTGCTGACTTTGTAGTGGAGAATATCCTAGCCCTCCCTAATCAATTTCCTTTGAAAGCGGTCATTTCGATCCAAACTGATCCTAATGACAAAGAGGCTCAAAAGCTATCTGTAAAGAGTAGCGGAATGACAGAGCCGGAGCTGATAGACACCCTCCTCCGCTTTATTCAATCCAGGCTCACAGCTCATGGGACTAAGTATGAGGTCATGATGATCCCTCATGATGAAGCAGTCAGAATGAAGGCCTTTAAAGAAAGCCTGGCATTAGTCAAAGACCGTGGGAAACTCAAACTGGATTGATCATGCCGATCGATTACAAAGATTACCATCCCAAATGGAGTCTGATAAGCAGACTTATCCGGTTTAAGAGGGCTAAAAATCGCTGTGAAAAATGTGGTGTCTCAAATGGAAAGGTGATCAAAAGAATCGGATTAGGAGTCTGGAGAGAGCCAAATAAAGGAGAATGGAGCCTATTGAATTTTTATCATAATCGGCAAAAATGGAACTATAAGGAATCGGTGAAAAAGGCAGGATTGACCATCATCGTATTGACGGTCGCTCACTTAGACCATGACAAGACAAATAATAGATTTTCGAATCTGTCTGCCTTGTGTCAAAGCTGCCACCTACACCATGACAAAGCCCATCATGCCGCAAACAGGAAGTTTGGAAGGAATCACAAGAGAGATCAAATCAAAATCAATTTCCAATGACAGGACAGCAAATCAAATACGTTCGGTTCCTACTCACGAAAGCCGGACTGATCGATCAAAAGGAGGAGGTAGTCCTAGCGGCTACAGAGGGCCGTACCAGCCATCTTCGAGACATGACCCATGCCGAGACAGAGGCACTGATCAAAAGTCTCGGAGAGGACGAAAATCAGGCCATCAAAGGCCGAATGGTGCGAAAGGTACTCTCCATGGCTCATGAGATGGGCTGGGAGCAGGACGGCGGCAAAGTCAACATGGATCGGGTCAATGCCTGGTGTCAGAAATACACCTCCAGCCACAAGACACTCGATGAGCTATCCCTCAAGGAGCTCCCCGCCGTGGTGACCGCTTTTGAAAAGGTTTATCTGAGCTTTTTAAAAGGTCTTTAAAATGATCAATACTCAATTATCAATTACCAATTATCAATTCTAACACCGGGCGTGCGAGGCCCACAAACTGTAAACACAACATGAAAAAACTATTCTTAGCGGCTTTGCTCCTGGTAGGATGCGCCGCCCCCAAATCTCAAATCATGTCCTATCAGGGCAAAGTGATTCTCATCCGAGGATGTGAGGTGTGTGTCTCTTATGACATCGTGAACATGGACTATTCAAACAAGTCCCTAGGATGCTTTGCCCACTTCAATGGTCATCGATACCAAGTCGGAGACCGCTATCCCGATTTGGCCAAGCATACCACCGGGCGACCTGTAGACTGTGAATCGCTCAAGTGGGAAGCTCATCCCATCGATACCCTTCTCAGTGACGGAGGCCATAAGTTTGGCGGTCGCAAGCATCAAAACCGGATGAACCGGAGAGCTAAGCGTCTCCAGCGCAAAAACGGGATCGGTCTATTTATCGAACCTCAAACCGGAGAGCTGGCATGATCTACGATATTCATCTACAGGATGGAGACATGGTGATCATCTATCAGTATGAAGGTGATCCGGTCAAAATCCAAATTTCGACACCAAACATACAGGCCGATGCAAGCCTTTTGGAAAAAGAAGTCAGAGAGCTCATCAGTGCCCTGATCTGTACCACACCTCAGGCGAGACAGTTTATCCATGAGGATCGGTATGGGAGAGGCTGGAAAGCCCAAATGGTAGGCCTGAAAAAGGAGGAGCTGATCGACCAACTCCAAAAAGCCAAGATCGAGAACCTATGGCTCATCGATCAGGTGAGAATGCGGAGTCAGTGGGACTGGGAGGATGGTATTGAGGGAGGTGGAAGTGAATAGTCTTATCATCCTAGGGCTCTTGGCTGTCTTAGCGGCTGGAGTGATGGCAGGTCTGGCCATCGGACTATATCTCGGACGTAAAAAGCAAATGCCTCCTATCCTGAGGAAGCATTGGTAAATCAAAAATCAATTAATTTTAGGCAGGCAGCGAATCAGCCTGCCATTTTTAATTTCATATTATAAACACTAAACATCATGAGAAAAATTACTTTGATCCTCTTAATGCTGCCAATAGGCGTTTTTGGGCAATCCTTTAAACCCGATCCAGACACAAGAAGCAGTTATAAAAATGAGCCAGCATACTTGCTCGATACGGTAGCGGAATCAAGACTGACAAAACAGCAATTGTTTAGCAATGCCATGAATTACGTGACTAAATCTTTTAAGGATAGTAGAGCGGTTTTGGAAATGGAAAATTTAGAATTGGGAGAAATTGCTTTTAATGGGCAAGTGCCAATAATCTTCACAGATACAATAAGAACTGAAAAGAAAAAGAAAGTCGTTGAAGAAATATACTCTGATCGAGTTGATATGAGGTTTAAATGTAAAATCTATGTCAAAGATCAAAAGTTTAAAATAGTCCTATATTCTATGGAAGTTCCCATGAGCTCTTTGTTGGATGTGGCCCTTGGTTTAAGTATGGAGTCTGAAAGGACAGCAAACCAAGAAGCAAAAATGATTGCCATGGATATGATAATTGGGATGACAAGTTTTATCAATCGCCCCCCCGCAAATGAGTTTTGATTAAAGTTGCTAATTTCATCCTAAGCCCGGTCTGAAAAGTCCGGGCTTTTTTTTGACTTTTCCTTGTCGATAACTTTTTGAGCATGGGGCCTCCCAAGGGCTTATTTTTACACATACCCTGCACAATGAGAGGACAAAAGGCACTGTATGAGGATTTGATACCCAGCTCGATTGAGACTGTAGGACAAAAGTCCCAGCGCAATACCTTTCTCGATGATCGGGATGAGGCCATGGCACATCGGTATTTCTTTCATACCCACATTTGCCGCAAGCGATACGATGACTGCCTTCTGGAGCTCAGCCGTGAGTTTTACCTCAGTCACAATGTGATCACTCAGCGACTACTGAAAAAAGCAGACCTGATTAAAAGCCTCATCCAAGACGATGTACCCGCTCAGGAGCTGCGAAAAAAGTATCCACATTTTGTATGGTCCCGATAGCCATCGGGAAGGTTAATTGGTTAGTGTTTATAGTAAGGTGAAATGCCCTGAGAGATGTCTCCAGGGCTTTTTTTTGGGTAAAAAAAAGTAAAAAAAAGTGATCTTTTTTTTGGGTCAAAAGTTGGTTAATTACCAACTCTTTTCTATATTTGTTATGTCATCGAACGGGTGACACACACTTGACAATCTAACCTCCAAGGCCGGGAGCAAAAAGATAGGCCAGACCGATTATGGAAAACTTGATCTCAGAAATCAAGCGAATCGCAAACCAAAATCCACAAGGTTTTACGATCTCTCTCCCAAATCTCGAACACGTCAAAAGCGGCTGGATAGTGGCTCTCAAAGAGACCCAAAACAGCTTCGGAGACGAAGGGTTGAAAAAGGTAATCGAAACCTCTCTCAACACTTCACAAAAGCTCGGAGGATGGAAAGAAGGAAAAGACTTCTACTGGGACACGGTAATCACCTTTGACACCAAAGAGGATGCGATCAGAGCCGGAATCGAAAACGGTCAGATAGCCATCTACCACATCGAAACTGCCTCTCTAATCTATCTCTAACAGAAAGGGCCTCCGGGCCCCTTCTTTACCTTTATCAAGCCATGACACATATCAAAAACATCAAACTCATCGAGGAGCTTATCAGCCCTTCAGACCTGCAAAAAATGGACGCTGGAGCGGCCATGCATTTGCACCACAGCCGCATCGAGTTTAAAGTACTCGATGCCGATCAGGACGCTATCACCGTGCGGGTGACTCAGGGCAAATCGCCCGCTGAAAATTACCTCTCTGCCAAGGAGCTGGCAGCCAGAGCCAAGGACCTGTTTGGGTATTTCATACCTGGTGTCGACATTAGAGCCAGAGCGATTCCCTATGCTCCTCCCTCGGTCGAGGTAGTGAGCCCTGAGTGGATTCAAAATCAGATGCGGGAAAAAGGCATCGATAACAAAACCATTGTCGAAATGACCGGAGTGGACAAAGCCAATATTTCCAACTGGGTATCCGGTAAAAGGCCAATGTCGCAGCCTGTAAAAGCGATGTTTTACTTTATGCTAAAATGAGATGGGAAAAAAACCTTGGTTAAGTATTAAAAAAGTGGATGTCCTAGAGGATAAATCCAGAGGCCTCCAAGGAACTGATAATGTCATGGGTTGGCTCAAATTGTCCGTTGAGGTTATGTTTGAAGGTCAGCCATTTTATCAGGATGGTGAGTTTGATTTGGAGGTTTTTGAAAAGGAACTGGCTCAGAATAAATTTAAAATTGAGGATGATTTAGAGAGTAATAAAATCCTCCAGGAAAAGCTAAATAATCTAAATAGTGTTGACTCATGAAAAGGCCAAAGAAATTGATTTTGAAAAGAAAAAAGAAATTGGTTTTAAACCTGAGTGATCCTTTTACATTTTGGAATAGACATGATGGATTTTATATTGATCCCAAAGGATTAGAAATTACTATTAAGGGTAAAATAATTGATTGGAAACATGGAAAATAACAAAGATGAAATAGAAGGCTTAATATGCTGAAGTGATGGACAAGAAAACTAGCATTAATTACCTAGATGAGGCAATGATGTTTCACAGAGATAAACAAGATCATAGACATTGGGTTGATCAGTTTCATGAGCAAATTTTAAAGACCGTTTTTGAGGCACTCAAGCAAGCCTATGAAATCAAGGTGGGTGAAAAGTGGCAGGATGATTTTGTCCAACGTATCACCCGATTTAGTTTGGCTGGAGACATTACTCAACGACAGACTTATGTCATTGATGCAGGTACTCCAGACCAAAAACAATTGGTGGTTACCTATTGGGAGTGGACCTCAGATAGAAACCGATACGACTTACAAATAGAAATTGTAGAGGATATACAGAAAGCACCAACTCATTAGTAATCTAGACTGTAAATAACAAATCAAATGAAAGAGCTAAAGCAGAAAAAAGAAAAATTAGAGAAGGATATCGAAAATCTATTGAATGACTTTGTAAAAGAGTTTCCTGATATAGATCATTTGGAATTTTCCTCACAGACTCACTTCCAAGCTGGAAAAATCATCCATATAACTGTTAAAGTCAATGTGGCTTTATAACAAAAGCCCCGAGTGATCGGGGCTTTTTTGTTTCGACAGGCTCAACAACCTCATTTCTGATCGTGGTAGCTCGTTTTAAAAGGAATGCTGACCACTTTGATGTCTGGTCTCCTTTCCTCCCTCAGGGCCATTTGGCTGAAGTAGTTGAACCGTCTGGAGCCGTCATCCCAGCCTTGGAACTTGGCCTCTATTTTTTCGATCAGGTCGAAGTAGGCCAGACTCTGAGCCCGGTTGGGTGTCGGGGTGATGCTGGAGGTGTTGCCAAAGAAGTTCCAACCGATTCTTAGCGTGACCATGACTTGCTTGTGCAAGTTGGTTCGCTGATTTTCGGAAGTGCTTGGAATCTGGATGGATACCAGGCAAGCCGGGTATAACACCGGAGGCCCATCCATTTCAAACTGACCTTTGTCCAGGTCCACATACTTCAGCTCGGGTATTTCGGCAGCGATCCGGGTAAGGATGGCCTCATAGATAAATCTCATTTTAAAAGGGTTTTAAAAGCTTTAAATCAGCCATTAAAATGGTGTTTTAGACGTTCTAGTATTCGCTCATTGAGCGCAACCGAATTGCCCATGAATTGACGGCGAGGCATGGTGAAATCTACCTTGCGGGCGTGTCCCTGGACTTGCTTCCGACCCTTGCCCAGTAGATTGGGATGCGTATAGGGTCTCACATACTGTATGCCTCTCACTCGGCCTCCTTCATTGTGGATGCGGGCATAGGGCACCTTTGGACCGCCGCCTGAGATCACTACCCGCTCAGCTGTCACCATGCTCGGACGGATCGATGAAAAGAGGTTATTGGTTCGCATCATAAGTGAGCCTTTGGACGGTTCCCGTTTTTTGTTTTTGTAAGGTGTCCAAGGTACCCCGCTCCAGTTTTTTTGGATAAACCGCTCTTTGAAGTACTCCACCGCTGTCTCGGCAATGATCCCGGATGTGGCCGAGTATTGCTCATCAAATCGGTCAAACCACAGATTGATGTTATTGATGTTTTGGCTCATCGTTTTACTACCAGCCCCCGTCTGGATTGATCCGGGGCATCCTGAATGGAGTCCCACCCGGTGATCTGTAGGTTTCCGGCTTCATCCAGTCGGGCCACTACCCGGATCACCTGGTTAGGATAATACCGGATATAGACAAAGCTGTCCATCACGCCACCGCCCAGGTCATTGATCCATACTTCATCGGGATTTTTGAGCACTGCCTCCAGCTCTCCCAGAAGTTGGTATTTGGTGGACTCTCCCATATTTGCCTTGGCCAGTAGCGTCTTTTCGATGCTGACAGGCCGTGCGGCATAGTCCGGGAGGCTTGCCCGTGTGTCGCTCACCTGGTATCGATCCCACAGCTCATCGATCACCCGAGGGTCTGAAGCTTGCCAGCTGGAGGGCTTGGATCGCTGAAGCTCTTGGGCTTCCTTCAGCTTCCAATCCCTAGCTCCCATGTCCAATACTTTTTTGAGCACCTTGTCCGGGCTGGAGCTGTATTGCTGCACTTTGGTAAATACCTCCTGAATTTCAGCCCGATTGACGGCAAATCCTGACTTTTTCGCCTTGGCCCACTCGGCATCCGTTTCGATGAAGCTGGTCACAAAGGCAATGTTTTGCTCTACCTGGTCAGGATTGACCTCAGTGGCCAATCGTGGCACCACATAGCATCGACAGCCCCAGCCATTTGGGGGGAATATCTTGCGCCACAGCGGGTGATTAGCCGGGAGGATGATGTCATGGAGCGGCCTGTGGGAGTCTCTCACCCGATCATCTCCGATGGTCTTATACTGCCAATAGGGAAACGTATTGAGCTGTCCCATGAGGCGGTAATAGGTCGAGGCGGCTTCCGCTGTCTGATAGGCAGTATTGTACTCAGTGATCAGCCAGTTTCGATTTTGCACGCCGTACAGCTTGCGGACCATACGCTCAAACTCAGCGAAGTTTTTGGCCTTGCGAAACAGCTCATTGACTTGCTTGGACTCATAGGCGGCCTTGACCGTGGAAAACTTGAAAATGTTCATTTCCCAAGCGGTCTGCATTTTGGGGTCAAGTGCCCCGTACTCGATGCCGTATTCTGCCAGCTGGACCAATCGCTCACCTTTCCATCCCTTTACAAATGCCTTGGCAAATAGCGTGATGTATTGATACACCAGCTCAGGGTATAGGATTGCCTTTCCATCGGCTTTTGCCACTGCCTTGACCAATTTTCCGAGGTTGGCAAATTGGTCATCACTCATCGTGATCAAATGGGTTTCTGAACAGCAAGTCAGTGTCTCCACCTTGCTCACTGTCTCCTTTGCCCCGATCCATGCCGGGGCGAATCCGAAAAAACGGACTAGCAGTTTTTTAAGCTTTTCGATGAGGTCATCATCGTCATCATCGTCATCCTCAGAGAGCTTGACTGTCTTACCAGTCTTAGGATTGTTTTGGGCTTTGATCCGTTCCTCTTTTTCAGCCTCCTTGTCCTTTTTGATTTGGGTATAGTTGGCAGGCTTAGGAATGCCATAGGTCTCATAAAAGAAGTCATCGTCAATCGGAAGGCCTTTGTCGAGAAGTCTCATTTGCATGTCAAAGCTTTCCTTTACGGTCAGCTCATTATCCTCTCCTTCTATGATAAATCGGCCTCCCTGGACATCGAATCCATGAGCTCGGAGGATCGGGATAAATCTACTATTGAGTATGCGGCGGGTGAAGTTGATGTCTGACTCGTTTTTGCGCTCATCCTGATCGGCATGGGTTTCCGATTGAGCGTAACCACTGGATTTGCTTGCCTCTGTAGTTTCAGTTGATCCTAGGAGTGCTTTGGAAATTTCCTTATTCAGGAATACCATAAACTTATCCTGAAGATCACCGTTGGCGTTGGTCTTATTCTCGATCAGCTTGACATCCGTCCCGGCAGGTCTGACCAATGCTCCACCTGATCCCAAGGCTGTGATAGCCTCCAATAGCTTCAATCGCTGTCCCTCGTCAAATCCGTCCCAGGTGGCATCTACAATAGGATTGCCAAACACTTGGACAAAGAGTGCCCAGTCTCCCAAGCCACCCCGTTTTAGAACCTGGTAAGGAGCTGCCTTGAGGTATAGTCCCAAATCTTTGACCTTGCCCACTTCCATGATGGTCTTGGCATAGTAGCCCTCCCGGATATTGATGCCGTCCTCAGCAGTCGAATCTTTAGCTACAATGCCCAGCTCAGGGCGGTAATTGAGTCGAGGGATAAGATTGGGTGACATCTCCCATGATCCGTCCTCATTTTGATAAAAGGTCGGTTCTAGGATCGAATAGCCCCAAAACTTGGAATTGATGATCTCCTCCAGAAGCTCCTCAAATCCTACCGAATCAATCAGCTGATTGATGGCATCCACGGGCTTGCCTTCCTTGTCCACAAACTGCCAATTGGCAGTAGTGACTGCATCCCGTCTTTTTCCGGTGACGGCCTCTACATGCCCGTCCAGCTCGACATCGGCATATAGGTCATAGAGAAGCAAGCGGCGAGGGATGTACGACTCAGCCGATCGATGGGCATTTCTCCAGCTGGTCACATCCTGCTCTCTACGTGTCCACGGTCTGACATCGATCTGATTGAGGACTATGGATGGAGGGGCTCCGGCTGGATTTTTCTTCGCTTGCTGAGCCCGGCGGTAATTTCTTTGTTCTGCCATTTTTAAAGCATTTAAAGGGTTTTTAACCCCCCTAGCCCCCCTGAAGGGGGGGGTGGGAGGCGGTTAGTAACTGGTTCCTCTGCGAGGATTGGATGAGACATGAAAAAAGGTGTCGTGGTTTTCCGGTGTGACGGCTGGTGGCCATCCATCGGGTACCATTTTACCGGACTGGATTTTCTCCAGGAGCTTGATGGCATCCTCATACCGTGCCCGGTGAAAGTCAATGGAGATATTGGGATTGGCGATGATGATGAAATTCCAGACGGTCAAGTCCTTCAGGATCATGAGTAGCATCTCATCCCTACTGGCTCCGGTGGCATCAAAGAGTGCGGCCTTGTCAAATCGGCTCATGTAGCCCTTGGCCAGAAGTGAGGAGGCTTTGATGGCTGTCTCCAGCTTGGTCTCATCGTCCCGCTCGATAGCCTCAATGAGTTCGGGATAAAGGTGGGTTTTGAAATCGTCTCTTGTCAGCATGATTACCAGCGTTTGGCGTTAAAGCGATTTGATTTGGATGCTTCGACTTTGGAGGTGTCCGCAATGGTTTTGGAATTGATGAAATACACTCCACCCTCGACCGCATCCGGTGCGTCATCGTGGGCTCGGGAGGTTGGAGACAGTGCCTTAAATTGTGCCTCGGTATGCTTGATGTGATCCGAGTCCCTGTGAGCTTCATTAAACCAGAGTTTTTCCTCCCGATTGAGCGGCTCCAGGAGTGACTCAATTCGAAAGAACTTGTCCGGCTTGGCTCTCGGATCGGCCATAAGCGGCAGCGTGACATTGTGCCTTTTGTTGGCTTTTTGGAGCTCAAGCTTTAGCGTGTCATCGATGGATGGCCACTCGATCACAAAGAAGACTGGCACTGCACCATTGACATACTTCATAATCTCATATTGCCAATCCAGCATGATGGCCGTGGTAGTCTGAGCGGCGTACATCTTCAGGACATGGTATTCATCCCGCCACTTGCCGATCAAGGCTGTAGCCTTGAAGTCATTTTTGGATGATCCCTTGTAAGAGGGGTCAGTGTAAGCAACCAGGAATCTGTATTCCCTCAGCGGTCGAAGTCGCTTGAAGTGGATTTTGGGGAATACCTTGCCCTGAGTGATCGGGTTATTGAAGTACTCTCCTTGCTGAGCGGCATAGGATATCTTGGACAATACCCGGTCAATGGCCTCCTCCGTGTTTTTGTTTGGCCATGTGGATTTTCCATCCTTGTCCCTGATATTGACTATCTCAAAGGCATCGGCCATCTCGATGGCTTTTTTGATGCAGCAATGCTCAGCGATGATGTTGCCACAGAAGATCACCAGGAGTGGATTGGAAATGGATCGGGTGGCGTAAAAAGCCCGCTCCAGCCAGTCCCATTTTTTGTCCACGGTGTCAGGATTTCGGCAATCCTCATCCGTGTCAAAGTCATCGATCAGGAGGATATCGGGACGGACGGCATCATTACGGGTACCCCGTGGAGACTGTCCGGCACCAATGGCACGGAATGCCACCCCTTTCTTTGTTACAAATTCGGCCTCTGTCCATGCTCCATGGGATTCTTGTAACCCATAGTCATTGATGATCCGATTGTTTTTCTCCAGGAGTGTCTTGTATGGCTTGAGCAGTCGGACGGCATTGTCAAAGGAATTGGAGGTTAAGACCACGTTTTTCTTTTTGCCAGTCAAGACCAACTTCAAGACTTCCATCATGGTACGGCCTGACTTGGAAAGCTCCCGGCTCCATGCCCTGACCTCGTACCACTCTGGATTGGACATGACCCGCTTGGTGGACTTCTTATGAAATGGTGCAGGCTCTGAGGTGTAATAAGCCTCAAAGTAGTACTTGAACCACGCTTCATCATCGGCCTCCAGTCGGGCGATCCGCTTGCGCTTATCCTCTTGGGTCTCATTGAGGTCAACCGGACTTTGCCGATTCATATTGACCACAAACTCATCCCAGTCAAAGAGTGCCCGCCGCTCGTTGGGTTTTAGATTTTTGCTCATAGGAGGGATTTGATGTAGTGGTCAGCTTCCACGGTCATTGATTTGGCCAGAGCGAGGTTGGAGGATCGGACGGCATTGATGAAGTCCTTGAGCACCTGGATAGCCTCGGATACTGAGACATCAGTCTCCATGTTTTTGATGGAGGCGGAGATTTTGACTAGGGTGTCAGCTTCAGAGTTGGTGATCGGCTTTTTCTCCTTGGTCTCCCGCTCCTCAATGGTGTCATTGAGGAAAGTCAGGCGGCTGTAGAGCCGTCTCAATTCAGCCTCTCGGGTCATGATCAGGCTGGCCCGGATCATCTCCCAGTCCTCGGAGTTGATCCACTTGGAGATGGTCTGGGGACTGACTCCTACACGCTCAGCCAGCTCCTTGCCGACTGTGACCCCTTCCACGGTGTAGAGGAGTTTGGCGTGTTCCTTTTTTTGAGCAATGCTTTGTTTTTCTGCCATAATGCCCAAAAGTGGGCCTTATATAGGGAATCGAAAAAAGCACTTTTATTAAGCTAGCAGATACTGCAAGCTTAGCCTCTAGGATGCTGCAAGCTTGTAAAAAGCCGATTTTTTGAGCCGAAAAAGCCATTATTCCTTTGTGTCACTCAGGCAGCCACAAGCCAGAATTTGACACATGCTAAAACGAAGCTCCAAGACTTTTGTCATCTCCACCGAGACCCCCACATCCAAGAATTTTCGGGTGAGGGTATCTGGGATTGATATCTCAGAATACCCCTCCAATCCGCTTTTGCTATGGATGCACCAGCGTCCCACTAAAGAGAATGATTTTAAGGTATTGCCACTCGGCAACATGGAAGATGTGGAGCTGAAGGACGGTAAACTGTACGGGACTCCGGCATTCGACACGACCGACACTTTTGCGGTATCCATATTCAACAAAGTCGAAAACGGTACTCTCCGTGCAGTTTCTGCCGGACTCATTCCCCTGGACTGGGCCCTCGATGCCAATGGGGAACTATGGCTTGAAAAATCCAAGCTCAAGGAAGTATCGATCTGTGACATCGGGTCTGATCCCTCGGCACTGGCTGTCAAACTCTACGATGAAAATGAGGAGCTAATCACGCTCAGTGAGGAGTACCTCTCCAAAGTCGCACAACCAAATCCAAGTTTTACAATGAAAAAAATCGAACTGTCCGCTGACATGCTGCCCATCATCGGGCTAGCTGAAGGCGCAACCCCTGACCAAGTTCAGGAGGCCATCAAAGGATTGGTGACCCTTAGCTCTACGCAAAAGACCACCATCGACACCCTCACTGCCGAAAAGACCACAGCCGAAGCCAAAGTGACTGAACTCACTCAGGAAAAGGACAACCTGGTCAAGCTGGCCAATGATCAGAAGATCACTGCCCTGGTACAAGGTGCCATCGATGCCAAGAAGATCACCGCTGACCTGAAGGACAACTTCATTAAGCTGGCCAATGCGGACTTTGACGGTACCAAAGCTGTCCTAGACTCCATGAAGGCCAACCCTTCTGTGAAGACTCTGGTCGAAGAGCAAAAGGAGAAAGCCGGGGATGAGTTTGTCAAGCTCTCTTGGGATGAAATGGACAAGGCAGGCCAATTGGTCAAGCTGAAGGCAGAGCACCCTGAAATCTTCTTTGCGAAGTACAAGGAGAAGTTTGGCAAGGATCACAAGGACAAGAAATAGTCTGATCTGACCCGAGCTGAAAAGTAAATTAAATCGAAACCATCAACCTTAATTTTCTAAAAACCATGAAGCTAAAATTGCTTTACAGTGTCGTAATGGCACTTCTGATCGGTACAGCGGTCAATCTGGTAACCGGATTTAACACCTACGCTGTGGCGGCTGGTGTCATGGGAGCCACTGCGATCCTGCCAATGTTGACCCAGCAAGCCGCTGAGTCTGGAGTCTTGAGAATCACTGTGGAAATCTGGCAAAACCACATTGAGCAGGAGATATTCAAGAATAACGGATTTATGAGAAAGTCCTACAATGCCGATGAGTACGTGATCGGAGGTAAAGTAGTGCACATCCCTCAGTCCGGTGGCTCTGGCTCAGTAGTGAAAAACCGTACTTCCGTGCCTGCTACTGTCCGCAAAAGAACTGATACCGACATCGTGTACGTGCTGGATGCATACACTACCGATCCGGTACTTATCCCTAATGTGGATACCAAGGAGCTCACCTATGACAAGCGAAACTCTGTCCTCTCTGAGGATCGTGACAAGCTAATCCAGGTGACCGCTGAGTGGACTCTCCAAAACTGGGTATCCTCTCCGGTGTATGGTGCCTATGGAGCGACTTCGCTTCCATCTGGAGCCAGATTTGTGACCAATAGTGCCGTTGAGGTAGCGGCTTCCGCTCCAGGGGCTACTGGTGTCCGTAAGTCAGCTTCGATCACTGACCTTCAGCGATTGCAGGCGTACTTCCGATCCATCGACAGATGGTATGAGGGCAAGATGCACATCATGCTTCCTCCTCAGATGCTCGTGCAGATGTTTCCGGCTGACAGTGTGATCACTGCCACCTACATGCAGAGTGTGACTGAGGCAGAGCGAAGAGAGGGCATCATCATGAAGGCTCAGGGATTCAATATCCACAGCCGATCATCTGTGATCCTGACTCAGGCTAATGGTACGCTGAGAGCGTATGGTGAGGCTGGAGCTGTGACCGATTGCGAGGCCGCTTTGGCTTGGTATGAGGATGCAGTAGAATTGGCTATGGGCGGTGTGGATGCTTTCGAAAAGCTTCGTGATCCTCAGTTCTATGGTGATGTGTATTCCTTCGAAGTGCGAGTGGGTGGCCGTGCCAGACGCTCAGACTACAAAGGAGTGGCGATCCTTTACCAAGGAACTCCAGCGTAATGTCTAAAGCCTGGACTGATCTGATCCAGCATTTAGGATACCGGGATAATGGGGCTCTGGCCGAGAGCCTAGCCCCATCCCTTAAATATCCTGACCTATTTCCTTCCCTATTTGTATTTATCCTGGCTAATCTCTCTGTGCCACTCACCAAAATATTTGGGCTCAACGAACTGGCACTGATAGCTCTCGGGGTCACCTTTTGTCTGGAGTTCGCTTCAGGTATCTGGGCCGCTAAATGCAGAGGGGAGAAAATAGTAAGCTCCAAGGTCACAAGGTTTATTCTCAAGCTGGCTCTTTACCTCAATGTGATCGCCGTTTTCTGGCTGCTTCACATCTCATTTGAGGAACAAGGCAGAGAGGTTGGTTCTATCGTTTTTGACTACCTCCATCTCCTGAGTGTGTTTGAGATCATCTATGAGAACTGGATAAGTATCCGAGAAAATGCCGGAGAGATCAACGAGAAATCGGACTGGCTGGTAAGGCTAAGGGACAAATTCACCAACAAACTGGGATGAGAATCATTGACAGAATCTTCATTCACTGTACCGCTGGTTTCGGTGATGTGGGAGCGATCCGAAGACACTGGAAATCATTGGGCTGGAAAGTGGACGGCTATCACTTCTTTATTTACGAGGATGGGACAGTTGTTCAACTCAATACCCTGGACAAAGTGACCAATGGTGTGAGAAACCATAATAGCAAGTCAGTCCATATCGCCTACCAGGGCGGGGTAGATCGCAAGAATGTAAACAAGGCCGTGGACACTCGGACTGAAGCCCAAAAGGCTGCTATCCTGGACACGATCTACAAGGTACTGGCAGAGCTGAAGCAAAGCCAGGATGTAAGCAAAATCCAAATCCTCGGGCATCGAGATATCAGCCCGGACAAAAACCTAAACGGACAAGTCGATCCGTGGGAGCGAATCAAGGAGTGCCCCTCTTTTGATGCAATCCCAGAATACGGCTGGATTACAGTGTAAACCAAAACCCCAAACAAGCAAAATGAAAAATCTCAAAATCATGGTCATTGGAGCTGGTATGCTGGCAATGTCCACAGTGGAGACACTGGCAAACGAATTTGATTCACCTGTAGTGGTGATCGAGGCAGCCGATGAGGCTAGAGCTCTTGATATTCTGGTGGGCTTTGAGCCTCTGAATGTGATCCAGGTCATTGAAGCTGGTGAGATGGGTTGGGATGTCCCAACAATCGAGGAGCTAGCTGATGCAATGGCCTTGAAAGTAGCCATCTATACCGTGTCCCTCCCGGACGAAAACAAGATTGTCCTGGTCAAAGACCCCAAAGGATTTGTGGAGCGGGCGATCAGGCATAAGATGGAATTTATTGCGATCAAGCCGAGTGAAAAGAGTGAGTTCTGGGAACTTGTCCCGGTATTCTCAGTCGAAAAGTCCCTAAGCTTTAATCCCAAGTCTACGGTGGAGCAAGCCCCTCAGGAAGTCATGGACATGCTGAGGATTGTGCCAGTCGCTGACTTTATCCGATACAACTAATGAAGCTGATTGGGGCGTGGGTGGCGGTGATCCTCCTCCTGATAGGCACCTCATGCCGGAGCAAGTCAACCGCCTTGCTGAACAAGGAGATGGTGACCTATCAACAGCAAACCTCTGAATCTAGCACTCGGGACAGGGCCCTGAGTATAGAGCACTTTGGAGACACGCTGTGGGGCAGAGTCCCGCTCCCCTTTCCTAGTCCTGTATCTCCCGGATCGCCTCCCTTAGTCATCCCCGTGCAGAGCTCAGGAATCAACCTAGAGCTGACACTGGACTCACAGGGAATCAGTTACCGGGCGATAGCCAAGCCAGTGGCCAAAGTCACCGTCAAGGAGACGGAGACCACGGCTCAACAAAGCTCCACAGCTCAGGTGATCCTGAAGGAAGAGCTTAAAACCAAGGAAGTCAAACAGGGATTCCCCTGGTGGCTCATCCTGATTGGAGTTCTGCTAGTCTTAAGTTGGCTGGCATTAAGGGTCTTAAAAACCTATTTCAAACCACTTTAAAACGACTTTAACTATGTCAGATTTAAATACCAGGGAGGAGAAACTAAAGCTGGTTTTTGCCGCCCATCCACAAGCAAAAGAAATCTTCATGACATCCGATGATCGGGCGTTTTTTGACGAACACAATGCCGAAGCTTATGCCCAGGGATTGAAGGATCAGGAGGTGAAAAAATACAAGCGAACGCTGGTAGAGACTTTTTTGAAAATCAAAGAGGCAAAAAGAGCTTATCAACCTGATTTAGGAGCAGGCGATACCGGAGCAGGTGATGTCGAAGAAGGTGACGCTGGAGCAGGTGACACAGAGGAAGGTGACGCTGGAGAAGGCGATACCGGAAAAGGTGAAGCTGGAGCTGATGAAGCTGGAGCAGCTGATGCCGGAGATGATAGAGCGGCTTTGGTCGCTAGGTACCAGGAGCTAATCGGTAAGAAGCCAAACAACCTCATGAAGTTGGAAACCATCAAGGCCAAAATAGCTGAAGCTGAGGCCAAGTAATCAAGCCACCACTTAAACAATCAATACCATGGCAGTATTTTCTTATGGCCTAAAATCCGTAAAAGTGTCAGACATCGATGCCGTCACTGGACTGGCTTCCTCTCTGACTGATATCGGAAAAATCTACCGGGACACCGCCGAGTTTTCGGAGGATGATCCTGAGGAATTTGAGCACTACTCTGAGCTCGATGACAATCCTATCATTTCCAAGACTCGTAAGGGTGTAAAAACCATCATGATGAACCTGATGGACACTTCAGCTGACAACCTGGTGAAATACCTGGGCGGGACTGTGACTGAGGTTGCGCTTTCCCCTGACAAGTGGAATGAGCCTACTACCACTCCAGAGATTTTCAAAGCTTTCGAGTTTGAAATGGAAGATGGTAGCAAGTACGGCATCAACCGTGGCCGTGTGTCCGGTAAGCTGATGCCTGATCCTAAGCGAAGCGGTTTCACAGTCCTTCAGCTGATGATAAAGGTGCTTCAGCCATTGGTAGCCAATGTGCCTCCGACTTACAAGATTGATCCTCCGGCAGCTGTCTAAGCGATGACTGAAAACGGTGCGATTGAAAAACACACCGCTGACCTGATCCTGAAAAGGGGCGTTCGCCTAGAGCTGCGGGCTCCCCTTTTTTTACGGCTGTTTGGGAAAAAGACCCTGAAGCTCACTGTCACCAGTCCCTATGAGGGGACACTACAGCGAGTCTCCAGATACTACCTGAGTACCGGGATCAAGAGTGAGGAGCTGGACAGCATCACCCACGAACAAGCCCTCTCCCTGATGCTGATTCATGGCCCACAGATCACCAAGGCGGTGGCCTGTGCTTGGCTCAATGGATGGATATCAGGATGGCTTTTCACCCGTCCCCTGGCTTGGTATATGCGCTGGCATGCACGGCCTGAGGATATCCTGGTGATAGCGACCATGATCCTGCTCTATGGAGGCGTGTCGGATTTTATGAATACTACCAGATCGGTTCGGATGATGAAGACGACTTCACCGAGGATCGAGGGTCAAGCAAGGAAGGGGAGTTAAGCCCGGTGGGGATGCATAGCCCCTTTGGATTCTACTATCAGGTGGCCAAGGAATTTGGCTGGAGCATGCATGAGATCCTCTGGAAAGTGCCCAGAGCTCAGCTCCAACTGATGCTGGCAGACAAGCCGCATCTGAAGAAACTACGAGTAAAAAAAGGCTCCAAGTCAAAACTGGATGAACTATTCTAAGCCCCAATGGAAAATCTCGATCCGATAGACGTAAAGTTCCTTATCAACTCTGAGGAGGTGAAAAAGGAAATGGCAGAGGTGAAAAAGGACATCATCACCGGCACCAATGCCGTGGAAAATGCCACCACCAAAGCCACTCAAAAAATGAGCGAGGATTGGGAGGGACTGAGTGACGGAGTTACCACTTTTAGAAAGGAGACCGAGCGGGCCGGGGATCAACTAGACAAAACACTACCCCAAGCCGGACGAAAAGCCAAGCGGGAATTTGACGGCTTGGGCAATTCCATTAACCAGATCAGCCGGGAACTTCCTGCCTTTACCTATTCGACTCAGACAGGATTCATGGCCGTGGCCAATAACATCCCGATTCTGATCGATGAGATTACCCGGCTCAAGGTGGCCAATGCAGCGGCGGCGGCATCGGGAGCGGCGACTATACCGATCTGGACAGCGATCCGGGCGGCACTTTTTAGCTGGATGACTGTGATTTCATTGGCTATTACAGCACTAACCGTTTTTGGCGGTAAAATCTACTCCTACATTCAAGGCCTGATCGACAGTAAAAAGGCTATCGATGAAGCGAAGGAAGCTCAGGAGGCGATGAATGCGGCCTTTAAATCCTCGGAGATGGGAGATGCTATTGATACAGTGATTGAGTTAAGATCAATGTTTAAACTGGCTAAAGATGGTCTGATTGACAAAGAATCGGTTCTCAAAAAGTTTAATGAGACCATGGGCAAGTCCACTAAAGAGGCCAAAGACTTTAACGAAGCTGAGAAATTGTATGTCGATAATGCTGATGCCTACATCGATGCAACTTTGAAAAAAGCGGCAGCTGATGCAGCAAGAGCGGTAACAGTCGAAAAACTTCAGGAGGCCTATCGAGAAAAATTTGAAGCGGAAGAGGCCCTTCGGAAGGCACAAGAAAGAGAGGCTCAGGCGAGTAAATATAATTTCGACACCGGGAGAGGAGTGGCTTCTCCATTGCAAAATGCAATAGGTGAAAGAAAACAGGCAGAAAAGGAGTTAGCTCAAGTTGAAAAGAGAATAACTGAAGTTGGCAAGACAGCTCAAAAGGTCATCTCTGGGTTTGCAGAACAATCCATAGCAACAGGGGTAAACCGATTTAATGAAGAAGATCCAATCAAACCAAAATCAGAAAGCTCCATCCTAAATGCCCGTCAACAGCTCCTGGACAAAATTGCTGCTTTGGATGCGGAATATGCCCGAAAGTCCTTCACCAAGGATGAGGAGGAGATCCAGGCTGTCCGGGACAAGTTTGCCCGAGTGCGGGAGCTGGTGGATCGCTTTAATGCGGATCCAAAAAACCAAGCCAAGCGGATCGATGTAAGCGGGCTGGGTGATCTGGAAAATCAGGCTGTGGGTGATGTGAAGTTCCGACAGGAGACTCAGGCAATGACTCGGGAGATTGCCGAGCAAAAGCGCATATTCCAGGAATTTGAGGCTTACAAGTCCACCTTTGGAGAGGCTAAGGCAAAGGAGCGGTTTGCGGATCAGCTCCGTGGGTATGATTCCTTTATGGACTATCTCAGGGCCAAAGTATCGCAAAATCAGGAGGTCTATGATGCCGTCACCGGAGGCACTGCCACGGGACCACAGAGCGAACGGTTTGAAACCTTACAAAAAGTAATCAACCAGGAGAGTGAAGCCATCCAAAAGGCATTCAATGACCTACTGAAGGAAAACCAGACCCTACAGGATAAACTCACTGTCTTGGAGGAAAACTATCATACCAAGCGGGCACAGCTCATTGAGGCTGGAAAAACAGAGGAAGCGAAGATATTGGACCAAAGCCATGAAGCTCAGGTCAAGTCGCTATTGGATAGCCATGTGAAGCAATTGGAAGCTTACAAGGAACTTTTTGCCGGAATCGGAAAATTAAGTGATGCCAATGCCAGACGGGTAATCCGAAATGCTCGGGAAATGCTCATGAGTCAAACAGGCCTCACAGAGGAGCAGCGGAGACAGATAGAGGAGAAACTCCAGGAGGCTGAATTGAGCCTTGAAGATCGGAACCTTGGAAGGATCGATCAGGCGGCTCAGTCGTTTGCTTTGCTCTCCAGAGAGCTTGGTGGAGTCAATACCGGACTGGGTGCCATGCTGGGAATCCTCAGCAACATCCTGACCGCTACCGCCAATGTCAAAGCCAACATTGCCAACCTCAAGGATGGTCTGTCCAACTACAAGGATATCCAACAAAATGGAGGTACCGGGCTGGAAAAGGTCGGTGCAGTGGCGGGAATCGTGGGAGCTGCATCCGGTATCCTTGGAGCCGTGGGTGGCGTGGTCAATTCAGTCATCGGGTATTTCAAAGGCTTGAAAAAAGCCAAAGAAGAGGCCAAGAAAGCCATGGAGGATTTTTACACTACAGCTGAAAAGGGAGAGCTCGACTATCAGAAGCTTATCAGGGATCGGGAGCTCCAATCCGCTGCACGGGGTAAATCATCCTATCAGGCGATTATCGCTCAGCTGGAGGTACTGAAGAAACAGGCTCCGGCAATCCAGGCGGCTTATGATCGGGTGTTTGCAGCCTTGCAAGGTGGACAGTTTGCAGCCGAAAAAGGCTATCGAAACGGCACCTGGCTTCGCAAGGCCAAGACTTGGGATGTGCTGGCTTCACTTGCTGGATCAGACTATGAGCGGATCGAAAAGCTGTATATGCAAGGCAAGCTGACCGATGCAGCCAAGCGGGATTTTGAGGCACTGAAGGAACTCCGGGAGGAGCTGGAGTCTGCCGGGCTGGAAGTCGAAGACCTACAGCGTCAACTCAATGAGATGCTCACCGGGACTAGTTCGAGCCAGTTGGCAGATAGTCTGACCGAGCTATTCCGAAACGGGAAGATGGCCGCTGAGGACTTTGCACAATCCTTTGAGGAGATCATGAGAAATGCCATTGTCAACTCATTCCGATACAAGTACCTGGAAGATGCACTTAAGCCATTCTATGATGAGCTGGCGGCACTGATGGGACAAGGCACTCCAAGCCAAGAGCAGATTGACGCTTTGCGGGCACAATATGAGGCAATTGGTAAAGAGGCAGCTGACACCTGGAAGGCACTGGAAGCAGCGACCGGAATGAACCTCGGTAATAGTACAGGATCTGAAGCACAGCGAGGCCTAAGCGGAGCGATCCGGCGAGAGCTGACCGAGCAGACTGGTTCGGAGTTGGCGGGGCTTTTCAGAGGATTCTATGACATCTCCAGACGATCCTATCAGCTCGATGAGCGATGGATGGCCATGGAGCAAAAACACTATGAGGCGACCTTGGAGATGGTCCGATCCACTTCAGCAATTGAGGCCAATACTGGCAACACAGTCAGTGAGTTGAAATTGGCTGTGACAGAGCTAAAGGAGATCCGCAAGAATACCAAGCCAGGCAATGCATTTAGAGACACAGGACTAGACGGATAACCCCCTAACCCCCTGAAGGGGGAATAAGACATGGTATACACACTCAATGGAATCGACTTGGCCACCTTTGGGATCATCCCAGGGCAGGCACCCGGCAGCCACTTGGCAGTCGAGGGGTTTCTTTCTATGCCTGAGCGGATCAATAAGACCGATCACTCATGGGGAGACTTTGACGGGGTGGAGCCTTATGTCAGTGATGGAGAGCTCTACTGGGGAGGTCGAAATCTGATTTTTCATGGACTGGTCAAAGCAGCTTCCCGAGATGCGGCACAAAATGCCGTCTTGCAGCTTTACAACCTAATCGAGGAGTTTACCGGGCTGGTTCCTCTGGCCTGTGACTGGGGTACTTGGAATGTCTATGTGAATGGTCAAATCGATGCCACCTATATGGGATCAGGCTTGGTCAAGATTCGGATTCCCTTCCGTGAGCCAGTGGTCAATCTCTCCGGTGGTACCGTCCCCTCCAATCCAGACTTTGACAATGTGTTAGGGATCGATGGGGTGGATTTTGAGGAGTTGGGATTTACCCTGGTGGACTTTCAGGCTATGGGAATCAGAGGGAGCCAGATTGAGGGCCAACTTAACCGACCCACGCCCAAGGCTCAGGATTTTGAAGCCTATGACAGCGAGGGATTCCAGGTGACCAAGACTGAGGTGAGAGAATACAAGCTTAAGGGAGTGATCCAAGCGGCCAATTTTGCGGCCCTTCAGACCACGGTCAAAAACCTTTATGCAGTCTTTTCCCAACCTGGTACCCGTGTGCTCTATGTGCCGGATGATCTGATCCGGGTGGTGTATGCCAAGAAGGGATTTCAGGTTTCTCAAATCCTAGGTGGTCAAACTTGGCAGGCTGTATTGGAAATCCAGCTGACCGAGGCCACTGAATATGTAGCGTCTGAAAATTGGCAGTTTCTGGGGGATGATGTGGGAAACTTTGTAGCTACCACTGAAGGGGCAAAAATACTGATACGAATATGAGCGGGATAGTTGCATTTGATGACCTGTTTCCACTGAAGCCAGTTCCGACCACCTTGGATCGGGTCTTTGGCTTTGACAGTGGTGATGGCAAGAGCCGAGGCTTTACAATCCAATCGATCCTTGATCTGATTGCCGAGACTCCTGTGACCTGGGGAGAGATTGATGGAAAGCCTACCACTTTTGCCCCGGCAGCTCATAGCCTGGGAAGTCATAGTAATGTGGCTAGCTCCGTGGACAGTGCAGCTGATGGAACCTTCATCAAAAGGGTAGGCGGTCAATATCAAGCCGTGGCCGTGGACTTCTACGGAGTCAGCAATCCACCTCCAGCCGATGCGACTGTACCGGATGCCGTGCGAGGAATCACAGCGACTCAGATCGCTCAGTGGAATAGTGCCTATGGATGGGGTAACCATGCCGGGCAGTATCTCCCAATCTCCTATGTGCCCAGCTGGGGAGAGATTGACGGAAAGCCTACAACCTTTGCCCCAGCGGCTCATACACTGGCTTCACACTCTGACACCACGGCACTGGCCACGGCCACTGAGGGGCAACTGGTAAGAAAGGCCGCTGTGGGCTTCGAGGCTTTCACAGCTGACTATTACAGCCCTTTCAATCCACCTCCTCCAGATGCGACCGTGCCCGACTTCGTGCGGGACTTTACTATTGGTCAGTTTGCCGGGTATGAGGAGAAGATGCTTGAGTTTGCAGACTTGCCGGATGGAGCTGTACCGCTGATCAAGGATGGAATCCCACAGGATAGCCAGCTGAAGGGCGTGTATTCAGTCAATCCCTTTGATCCAGAGACCGAGCCAGTGGAGTATGATGCCTTTGTCTCCGAGCTGCTTCACCTGATCTCTACCAAGCGGATCAAGGGGCCTGATGCAGTGGATTCGGATGATTATGCCACGCTGGGGCAGGTGCCTGTATTATTTGATGATGACTTGGATGCCATCGCTGGGGCCAATGCTCCCAGTGCATTGAATCCATTTGCCACGATGGATGATCTTTTCTCTAGGTCAATCTTTGACCTCTTGCAGGATGGAGCTACTGATGGCCAAGCTGTGGTCTGGAGTGCTGCAAACAATAGATGGCAACCAGGGACTGTGGCTGGAGGAGGTGGAGCCGACACTAATGCCGTTCATTACAATGCGGCGGATGGTAAAAACAAAACAGAAAAAGCACAAGCACGAACAAACATAGGAGCTACTGATGGTTCGCCTCAAATTATAGCTACCAATGGGACAATTCCTAATCTAAATTATACTTCGAACCTTTTGATTTTCACAGGTTCAAACGTGACGCTTAACGGACTTCAGTCAGGACAAATTGGTGAAGAAGTCACCATCGTAAATTCAACCGACGCTGTGATGACCTTGCCATTTAACTCGGCAGGTGTTCCAGGGGATAATTTTACGGGAACCTTTCAAATTCCAAGAGGAGGAATTCTTGTTCTTAAAAGAATAAACACCGGACTTTCAAATGGATGGTTTCAGGTTGGAAGCAACCTTCTTCACAATCAAGTGATAGGATTTTCTCAGGCGCTTAATTCCCTTAGACTTCATAGAATTTTTGTTGGGATCGATCCAACAACCGCAGCCTGGAATATAGTTAGACCTCCAGACGGATCGTCTCCAGGCGCACCGATCATGAGATTTCAAGACGCCTCCAATGTGGGTCAAGTAGATATAACTCAAGGAGGAACAATACAAGCACGAAGTAGAATCTGGGTTGGTATTCCGATTGGCTCAAGTCCCGGAACTTCCGCTTATAGTTTTATTAGGCCAGAAAACAATTCGGCTCCTCCTTTAATAGTTCAGACTGCAACGCCCGACAATATCGCAGTTTTTAATATAGATAGAACTATTACTCAAGGAGCAAGAAGCACAGCCTCAGACCGATTAATCCGAAGAGACGAAATGGCTCTTCTTTACCCTGTTACCGTAACCACGGCTGGAACAATAAACGACCAAGCGGAGACAGCTGGAAACTTCAATTACTACTTTACAGCAGCCACCCAGATAAACGGATTTGCTTCCGGAGAAAATGGAAAAGTAAAAGTAATACACAACAATAATACGGTTGATTGCATCCTTGCACACGAAAACGCAGGTTCGATTGCCGCCAACCGAATTAACCTAATAGGAGCAGCAGATTTAACCATTCCAGTAGGTGGAGTCGTAGAACTAATATACCTAACAACCATCTCCAGATGGAGACTTAAATCAAAGAATTTCTAATTATGGCACTTCAATCTTCAACCGGATACGTCCGACTTGCCATCCACACCGGATGGGACGAGACCACACTCACCGTCAACTGGCTCACCTATCACAACTCGAACTGGAGGGAAAACAATCCTCGCCGGGTATGGCAAGGAATTGTGGAAAACGGCTCACACACCTTCGATCTTGCCATCAAGGAAAACCAGCAAGTCGAGCTTGCCCATCCCTACCAAGACGAGCAAGGAAACCTGATCACCCAAGAAGAGCAGGAAGTAATCATCGGCTACCTGCCCCAATCCATGGAGCAAGCCCACGAGTTACTCCGAAACCTCAGCGGTCGGGATTGCAATTTCAAAGCAGTAAACTTTCAAATCGTACAATAATGGAAAACCCACAGCAAAAACTAGCCCTTGTCATGTCCTTTGAGGAGTGGCAGAAAAACAAGAAATGGCTCCTCCAGTTTCCGGGAGCTTTCTGTATTCCTGTTATTGAGCAAATGGAGCGGTACTTATTTCCGATTCCCGTTTCTGGGCCTTCGCCTGACCCATCGGCCCTCGTAGCGGAGCCAAACAAATCTGGACTGGAGCCAGATGCCTCCTCCAATCAAAACAATCAACCCTAACGCCTGATACCAAGTCATATCCTAATCTACTGAGAAATGGACACCTTAGCAATCAAACGAGACGAAGAGACCACCGTGGCCACCGTGCGGATCGGTGTAGATACCACGCTGATCTATCAGCTCATGGGAGAGCACAAGGTGGACGCTCAGTGGGTCAGTGCGGCACCTATTGCCCTGGCTCTGGGAGACTACATCGAAGTGGGCGTGGAGAAGTTCTATCTCAATATCCTACCTCAGGTAGTCAAGGTGAATAACATCACCTATCGCTACACGGCGACCTTTGAGAGCGAGCTATACAAGCTTTTCAATAAGATCCTGATCAGCTCGGACGGGTTGGCAGACTTCAGCTATTTCGGCACTCCAGCCGAGTACATTCAATTGATCCTGGACAATATCAATTCCATCGATCCGGGATGGACCATGGATGTGGATGCGGATTTAAACCCTATTTCAATCCCTTTTAACGGTGAGTCATGCAGACAGGCCCTGAGCCGAATCATGGAGGAGTTTGAGTTGGAATTTCGCTTGGTCCAAAAGGAGATCATTGTCAGACGGGATGTGGGCTTTAGCTCCCTGTATCAGTTTGAGTATGGTCGAGGAAAAGGCCTCTATGAGCTGACCCGAACCAGTGTAGTGGAAAAGGGGGTAATTACCCGCTTGTATGCTTTTGGAGCTGAGAAGAATCTAGCCTTTGACTATCGGGGAGGAACACGGCGACTGGTATTTGAGACAGGTACCCCAGCGGTGAGATACCTGGAGGCAAATGTGGCTAATTATGGGATCAAGGAAGGTACTGTGACCTTTGATGATATCTTCCCTCAGCGTACTGGATCAGTGACCGCCACTGCTGACAAAAACACGATCACAGACAGCTCTTTGGACTTCAATATCAATGACTACCTACTCGAAGGAGTGGTGGCTAAGATCGTATTTAAGACCGGAGCTTTGGCAGGTCAGGAGTTTGAAATCAAGAGCTACAATCACACTACCAAGACGATTGTATTTTTGGATCGAGTCGAGGCAAATGATGCGACATTTCCGGCAGAGCCAAGCTTTATCCCGGAAATCGGGGATGAATATACCCTGGTCAATATCAAGATGCCCGAGAGCTACATCACGGCAGCTGAAGCGGAGCTCTTGGCCGCTGCTACCGAGTATTTAGATCGGGTTAAGAATCCAAGGGTGACCTACACCCTCAGCATCGATGAGAAGTTTATCCGAAGCAATGGAGTCGAGATCGCCTGTGGAATGAAAGTGACGGTGAAGGATACCCCGCTTGGATTGGATGACCTGATACGAATCTATTCCATCCAGTACCCGCTTGTGAATCCCAGCCAGATCACCGCTCAGATAGCGGACACGATCCCAGTGAGCACCGTAGAGCGGATCATCAAGGACACCAGCAAGGGGAAAAAGGATATCGTAAACCTTGATCGGACACAGGCTGAGCTCTTTCGAGAAAGCACCAAGCGGTTTCGGGACTTTTTCAATACCTACTTTGATCCAGACGGGCAATTTGACGGCCCTATCAAGCCTGGGACAGTGACCACAGGAGCCATTGCGGTGGGAACCAGATCACAGAACTTTGGACTCAACGGAGTTGAAATCGAGGCCAACTATGAAGGCGATCCGAACAGGATCAGAATCTCAGGAGGTCAGCTGATTCACTTTGAAATCGAAATCGAGGAGCTTGGATTTATCTGGGCTATTGATCCGGTGATCCTGAATGCGCTTACTCCAGCGAGCCTGTATTATGTCTATGCCCGATGCAATAAAGCAGCACTCACCGGTACCTGGGTGGTGAGCACTGAGCGGATATTGGCAGAAGATGAGCCGGGTTGGTATCACTTCTGGCTTGGAATGCTTTATCCGGTCGAAGATGATCGGAGATACTTTATGTTTACCAAGGGTATGACATTCATCGTGGGTGATACCATTACCACAGGCAAAATCAAAGACCTCTCAGGGCTTAATTTCTTTGATTTGAGCCAAGGTAAGTTTAGCCTGGGTGATGAGACCAATGGACTCGATTGGGGAGTGACAGAGGAAGGGAAATTGACTATCCGAGGAGCGATCATAGCCAATGCGATCTTTGCCAATGATGGAGTGATTGAGAACCTGAGGGTCTCAAGCCTCAAGACAGCAAACACTGGCAAGAGGCTGGAGATATTGGCCGATGATGGAGGTGATCCGGCTACGCCGTTGCATAATTTGAAGTTTTATGATGCAGATGGAAATCTTGCTTTGACGCTTGATACAGGCGTTGACACAGGGAGTGCTTCAGCGTCCTCCTCTGGTATCAAGATCGAAAAGCATGGATCAAGCCGAAAGGGGCTTATGACTCAAAACGGGATCATGTCCAGCGGCTCATTCCTCACGGATGCTGACTTACCAACAAATCAGCATTATGGGTCTGTCTTGGGGATACTGAAAGAGAAGTTTTTCAGCATCTTGGGTATTAGGGCTGGTGTGATTGGATTCGATGCGACTAATCCGGTCAGTGATAATCCAAGCTATGGAGGGTGGTTTAATTCGCTCTTTGCAGGTGCTTTAAATATCCAACCAAGGCAGGTCACTGGTAACCATGTATGCACTCAGTTTGACTGCTTTATCAGCTGCTACAACACTGCAACCGTTGACTTGCCCGCCACACCGAGAGCTGGCAGAGTGATTATAATTAGGAGAAATGCAGGTAGTGTGTTGATCCGAGGTAATGGCAGGCAGATCAGAGTGACGGGATTAGTGAATGAAAAAGGGATGGGAGCGAGTGATGGAGTCGGGGATTGCGCCTTCCTGTTTTTTGACGGAACGGCATGGTTATTTAATCGCTGGAGGCTGTAAAAAATGCCTTTAAAAACGTATTTAAAAGGGTTTCAAAGTAATTTGAAGCCCTTTTAAATTGGTACATCTGGATTTAAAAAATCAGAGTAAAAACGGTACTTTTGGATTTGGCGATTTTAGATTTAAAAAAAAATATAGTTAAATCAAATTTGGCTGGATTCAGACCTGGCAGGTTTTCAAAACTTGACAGGTCTTTTTTATTTACTTCCATCG
>Ga0208492_1000411_pt1 | contig 36693 bp, 37 predicted proteins | sample Subbioar_CSW14AB_FD_184820 | JGI IMG/M metagenome (GOLD analysis project Ga0208492, IMG submission 184820) | Serpentinite rock and fluid subsurface biosphere microbial communities from McLaughlin Reserve, California, USA - CR12Mar_CSW14AB (SPAdes) | ecosystem: Environmental > Terrestrial > Deep... | reverse complement strand
GAAGACGCGTGCGTTCGTGAGGTTCGCGAAGGGGCCCCGGCTTTTCAAGCCGGGGGGAACGGGTCACCAGAATCAACGCGATCGAGAACTGCTCTAGACTGCCTAGAGCCAGCCTCAGCGGAGGACGTCGCGGTTCTTCGCGGCGCGTCGCCATATCGCGAGACCTGCACCGACGAGCGCCAACGCCGCCAATCCCGCGGCGACGCGGGGCGCGTAGTAGCCGAACCGCAGCGACACCGTGTCGACCTTCGGGCTCGCGCCGAAGGTCGGTGCAGCGAGGTTCACCGGGCCTCGGCGGCTCGCGGTGCGAGGGCGATCGCGGCAGCGAGGACGAACGGCGCGAGCTTCATCAGGGCGCGAGCTCCACGGTCCAGTCGTTCGGTGACGACACGTCGGGCGGGAGCCAGCCGATCGTCGCACCCTTGGCGGTGACCTCGACGAACGCGTATTTGCGGTTCTTCCACCGGAACGCCGTGCCTGCGGTGGGGATCGGCACGCCGACCATGGTGTGCGCGTGCACTTTGGAGCTGAGGATCACCGCCTCGATCCCGAGGTCGTTGAGGATCATGTAGAGCAAGAGCGCCTTCGAGTCGCAGTCGCCCTCCTTCTTGGTGATCACCAACGGCGGCGGACGCAGACCGAACGGGTCCTCGGGGACCTTGTACGGAATCTCCTGCACGTACGAGAGCGCGAGATCGGTGAGCTGCACCGCGTCGAGCTTGGCCGCGTCGGCGCGGGCCTTGAAGCGCTTGGAGAGCACGCGCACGTCGTCCCGCGTGCGCTCGATGAGCTTCTTGTAGACGCACGACATGTCGGCAGGGCACCCGGGCGGGGGAGACCACTGGAACGCCTTCGCGCCCACACGCTTGAACTGCACCGACTTGGCGAACTTGTCGTAGAAGACGTCGATGGCCTTGGCCTCGTCGGCCGCGAGCGCGTACCCGAGCTTGTGAGCGGGCGGCACGTTGAAGGTGAAGGCGATGGCGCCCTTGGTGGCGACGCCGGCGGGGTAGATGGCCGTCCCGAGGTCGACCGCGCCCTTCTTGGCGCCGGGGACGGGCTTCGCCTTGGGCGCCTTGTTCGGCTCGTCCTCGTCGTCGGTCGGGTTGGTGTCGAGCTTGACGGGCTTCCGAGGCTTCTCGGGCTCGCCGGGCAGGTCGAAATCGAAGTCCTGCAGGTCGATGCCCCGCCCGCACGCGAGCAGCGGCGCGAACAAGAGCGCGAGCGCGACGTAGACCTCAGCTCGCCATCGGGACGACATCGCGCGGGAGCTCCGGGAGCGGCAAGAGGCCGTCGAGAATGGTTCGCAGACCGGGCGCCGCGAGCAGCGCCATCACCACCACCACCGCGCCGAGCGCGAGGGCGGGAGCGATGTTGCCTTTGCGGATCTCCTCCAGCTCGTCGACGTTGCGGGTGAGGCGGACGAAGATCTTGATTCCGATGGCGATCACGGTGGCGCCGACGACCAGCGCGCTGCCCGCGTGCAACACGGCGTAGATGATGAACCGCGGGAGCATGCCGATGGCGAGCGTCTGCCCACGATAGAGCAGGTCCATCGCGTCGAAGCTGGCCTGCACGGCGGGTTGCACGAGCAGGCCGAGCGACACGAGGCAGCTCGCCTGCATGACTCCGAGCGCCGCGTTGCCCTCGGCGAGGGCTTTGTCGCCCTCGGGCTGCTGCAACAGGCGCGTCACCACGCGCAGTCCGAAGAAGATGCCGAACGCGCCGACGAGCACGCCGAAGACGAGCTTGGCGAAGCCGATGAGGAACAAGGGAGTGTGCATCGCGCGGAGAGCAGCGTCGCACACTCGTGCCCCGACAGTCGACCAAGCAACGTTCCGACCAACGACAGGACCGATCAGCGACGGCGACGAGTCGCGAGCGCGAACAACGCGAGACCGAGACCGAGCGCGGAGCCCGCTGAGCGTCCCGTCGTCCGACAGCCGCATCCCGCCTCGTCGCTCGCCGGCGCGTCGGTCGAGCCCCCTGCGTCCCCGGCGGTCGCGGCATCGCTCGCCGGCGTCGCGTCGTCGCCGGGAGCTGCAGCGTCCGTCGTCACGCCGCTGTCCATGGGGCCGGCATCGCCGGGCACCGTTCCACCACACGGCGTGGTCGTCTCGCCGCCCAGCTCGAAGCCCCCCTGATCGAGGGCGCCCACGGTCGCACGAACGACGGCGTGCGCCGGGTGTACGTACTGACAGAGCGCCGCGAGAGACTGCCCCGCCCCGGTGCCCGGAGCCACGCCCTTCTCGAGCGCCGGTGAGCCAGCCTTCAGGTGGAAGTCGTACGCAGCGGCGCTCACGAACTGCGGATCGCCGACGAAGTTCGAATCGAGCACGGCGGTCGATTGATCGCAGACGGTACCGGGACCGGCGAAGATGTTGTTGCGCAGGGTGACCGAAGCGCCGGTGTCGGCGGCCGCCGCCACGAACGTTCCCGACGACCGCGCATTGAAGAACGTGTTGTTCACCGCGAAGAGCGCCGTACCGGGATTGCGCTTCGATTCGCGGGCGAACGAGATGAACGCCGGGTTGTCGGTCGTGGTCGACTGCTGGAGGACGTTGCCGATGACGAAGCTCCTGCCTCCCTGCGGCAGGTCGATCTCGTAGCTCGCCGTGCCCGTCTCGTCGGTCAGTCGGTTGTAGAGAATGAGGTTCACGAGCGCGCGCGATTTGACGAGGTGGCCGATCTTGGCGTGATGGCTGTAGCTCCCGCGGAGCGTGAAGCTCTTCACCTCGCCGATGTACATGTTGTGCGAATAGCCGTCACCGGCGCCGTTGCGCGCGAGCTCCGAGTCCTCGATGACGATGACGCTGTCGGGGTTCGCGCCCGTGAGGATGCCGTTCTCGTTGTCGTGCAGGTACACCCGACGCAGCGTGACGCTCCTGCCCTCTTGTCGGATGCCGGCGCCGTTCTTGTCGGGGACGGTGCAGCCCGAGAGCTCGATGTCCTCGACGACGTTGTCGGCGCCCTGGATGACCCAGATCGCCTTGCCGCCGGCGCTCTTGCCCGCAGCATCGATCTTGGCGCGGCCGCCCTTGCCCCGGATGGTCAGGTTGTTCTTGGCGAACGCACACACGTCCCCGTCATAGTTGCCGGTGGCGTCGATCTCGACGATGTCGCCATCGACGGCCGCGGCGAACGCCGCGCACGGCTTGGCGAACGTCTTTCCGGGGCCCACGCTGCGCACCTCCGCCCGCGCGACCCCGGTGACGGCAAGGCACGCGAACGATACGGTGAGGGCGAAGCGCTTCATCCGGCAAGGGTAGCAGGAGCTCCATGACGATCCGTCTCGCCCTCATTTTCGGTACATGCGTCGGCCTCGCAGCATGCAGCGGCGACGACGCGGCAAGCGGGGACTTCGACGCCGGAGGCGACACGTCGTCCGCCGACACGGGTGCAATCGATGCTTCGTCGAATGACACCGGCGCGACGGACACCCTCGAGCTCGATACGAGCCCGCCGAGCAAGTTCGCCAAGGGCCACGTGTTCATCGCCGGGTCGCGCAACGCCGAGGTGTTCGAGCTCGACGAGAAGCTCGCCCTCGTCACCCGCTGGACCGATCCGAGCTTCGGCAAGGTGCTCCCGGCACCGGGTCAGGACCTCACGCTCGGCCCGGCGGGCATGGCCTTCGACGCGAGCGGCAACCTGGTGGTCGCCGCGTTCGAGTCGTTCTGCGTGTTCTCGGCGCCCGGGGTGCTCGTCGCCTGTCACCCCAAAGTGAAGAAGCAGGCCACCGAGAACGTCATCTTCGACATCGAGGGCAACATCTACTCGACCACCTCGACGGGTGGCACGAACGAGATCCACAAGTACGCGCCCGATTACACGTTCGTGAAGACGTTCTCGATGCCGACCGGCAACCTCACGGGTGTCACGTGCGACCCCAAGGGCAACCTGTTCATCGGCAGCCAGCTCGGCGGCGGCAAGAGCGCGATCTACCACGTCGACAAGACCACCCTCGCGCCCCTCGCGACCATCTCGGTGACCGGCACGGTCGAGGGGCTCCAGTACGTCGACGGGGACTACATCTGGGCGGCGCTTCAGGGCACCGTCGCGCGCGTCCCCGCCACTCCGCCTTACACCGCAATTCTCACGACCAGCGATCCCGGGCTCGCGTTCGCGGTGCCGATCACCATCGACGAGTCGGGCAACGTCTACACGGCCGACTACGAGAACGGCAGCGGCACCGCGCCCGCGGATCTCTACGTGTTCGCCCCCGACGGCAAGCTGAAGGCGAGCCGCAAGGCGTCAGAGGTCTACGGCCCGTTCGGAATCGTGATCGGCGGAACGCGCCTGCCTTGCGGCGCGTATCGTCCGAAGTGAGCTGAGGCGGAGATCCGAGCGAGCCGCGAAACTCGACGTCACACGCAGGCGCCTGCCAACCCACAGACAGGCGCCTGCGTGCGCGTGTTCGGATGCTCAGTTCATCGGTTGCGCGAGCGTCGCGTTGAGGACGCTGAGCGCAAACGTCGGGTTGTGGATACCGAGGCTTCCGTAGTGCGCGCGTCGTGCGAAATCCTCAGGCGTAGGGGTGCGGCACGCGTGCATTCGAGGTGCCAGGGGAAATACACGAGAACGCCCCCCCGACGCTCGTCGCGAGGCGCAGGTCGTTCGCGCGCGAACGCACGACATGCGACGAACCATCGCCGCACGCACGGCTTGCCGAGTGCTCGATTGTGGAGCACGACCGCGCGCGGGTTGCGCCTCACTCGCTCGCGGGCGCGAGCACCACCGCGCTGTAGCCGATCGCCTCGGTGCGCTGCTCGTTGTCGTAGGCATGCGGTTGGTCGCCGCGGAAGACCACCACATCGCCTTCGTACAGCTCCCAGCGCGATCCGCTCGCCGTCAGGATAATCGTGCCTCGCTCGCACGCGAGGTACTCGCGCGTGCCGATTCGGTGCGGCGTGCCGACCATGCGTGAGCGAGGAGGGAGCTCCATCCGCTCGATGTCGAGACCGGGCAAGGGCTCGGGCAAGAGCTTGCGAATGCCGACGCCCTGTCGCACCCGCGCGCGCAGCTCGTCGCGACGGAACAGCCGGGCGCTGGCCTTGGGCGCCGAGATGAGCTCTTCGACCTCACCGTGACACGACGCAGTACCCAGCCGATGACGTGCTGCTACGCTGACTCGATGCGCTTCATTTCTTATTCGTTCTTCGTGTTGTTCGCAGGGTGCGGCGGGATGGTCGCGCCACCGGAGCTCGTGGCCGACAGCGGCACTGCGAGCGACACCTCGCCTGTGGGGTTCGCCGATGCCGGCGGATTGATCGCGAGTGACTCGTCGGGCGGCGGACCTATCGCGACGGACGCGGCTCCGGTCACCGTCGTCGACGCCTCCAAGCCCGCGGAGACTTTCTCCGTCACGCGACTTCGCGTGTGCGGGAGCAGCGCGAGCGTCGACAAGGCGATCATCGACACCTCGGAGCCGGTCGCACCGGTGGCCGACGCGACGAAGTTCATTCGCATCAGCTATGCGGGCGCGTCGTCGCTGCTCTGCCCCGAGGTGTGGGACGCGAAGTCCTCGACCGGCGAGTATGCATTCGGCGCACGGTGCAGCCGAATCGACCGAACCAAAGCGGTAGAGTTCGTGATCAGCGATGGCATCTCCAGCGTCACTGGCAAGGCGTTGAAGGGCGGTATCCTCACCTTCGTTCCCGGTGGGAGCGGTCCGGAGTGCGCCGAGTTCAAGCCGTGAGATGGTTCACCGAAGAAGAAATTCACATACCCACGTCCCGCCTTCGGCGGATCCGTGGAATGGCGATCGCCACCGCCCCCGGTAAAACCCTGGGGGCGGCGACGATCCAGCGATAAGCCAAGCAAGCAAAGATCGAATCAGCCGAACGAGTAGCCGACCGAGAAGAGGAGTCGGGGGCGCCAACCGCCGCCGGCGAGGACCGCCGCCGTGAACGGGAGATCGCTGAAGTCCTTGTTCACCTTGGTGTTCTGCAAGCCGAACCCTGCTCCGATGGTGATGCCGTTCTTGAGCATCGCCTGTCCGCCGATGTCGACCGCGTAGCCGATGCTGCTGAAGCTCACCTTCTCGGAGCCGGTGGCGCTCGCGGTATACGAACCGAGGATGAGCGACGGGCCGACGAAGAAGCCGGACGCACCCCGCTCGGAAGTGTAGAGGCGATATCCCAGCTCACCGCCGAAGCCGCTGAACTTCTGCTCGAACGGGACGCCGTTGCTCGTGCCCTCCGCGGTCGTGCTCGCGTAGAAGGGGTTGATCACGATCGCGTGATGCGGAATCGGGAGGTATTGAAAGTCGGCACCGTAACGCCCGATGCCGTAGCTGAGGGGGTTGATGTTGACGGTGAAAGGCTTGTGCTTCACCTCCTCGACGGCGGGCGCCGGCGCGGGGTGTTCGGGGCCCGCGGGGCCCTGCGCAGAAGCCACCGTCGTGGCGAGCACCATCGAAGAGACGAGCAGCGAGCCAAAGAAGAAGCGCATGAACGTGTCCTTTCCATTCGCAGACGCACAGCGGCCTGCGCGCGCTTGATCCTGCGCACGCGGCCTGTTCATCGGACCAACTCCCCCGGAGTCGGTCTGGGTGAATGGACGACGTCGTCGTCGAGGTATTCATCACTCGCTGCGCTCATTTTTCGCGCGACAATTCGTCGCGCGCTCGCGTGAACGAGCCTTCACGCGAGTGAACGAGGAGCGACGATCGCTACGACTTGATCGTGATCAAGCGCGCGGAGCTCAAGGCGAGTGGGTGGCGCGAGCCTCGCTCTCCGAGAGCGTGGCCACGTGGTGCAGCACGCGCCCGTGGATGCGATGGAGGATCGCGTCGCCGAACACGCGCCAATACGCGTCCGGCTGCATGTGCGTGCGGTACCAGGTGGTGCCCACGAGGCGGGTCTTCCCGCCCGGGAGCGCCTCGAGGAGGAACTGGCCTCGCACCGACTGGAGGTAGCCGTCGAGGTGCGGCGGGGTCACGCCCTTCCACAGCGTCATCTCGCGCATCGGCGCCGGCTGCGACGTGACCGAGAACGAGAGCTCCTTGCCGGGGTTCCACACCGTGATCGGCTCGATGAAGGCGCCGGTGGTGAACTCGCACTTGCGGATGGCTCCGATGCCGGTGCCCTCGATGCGCGCACGCAGCGGTGCGGCGATGCCCATGCGGAACAGCGTCTCGGTCGGCGCAGGGAGGTCGGGGAACGAGACGACGTTCTTCCACACGACCTCGGGCGGCGCGTCGACGATGATCTCGGTACGCACCGGCAGCGGATCGGGTTCGGGGATCGGCGCGGCGCCCTCGGCCGCGAGCGTCACCGGCAGCACCATCAGCGCGGCGGCGGTCACCTGCAACCCGGCTTGATCGATCATCGCGCGACCGACCGCGTATCCGACGAGGCCCCCGATGAGCGCCGATCCGCCCAGCAAGGGCAGCGCCATGAGCAGGCACATGAAGCCCTCGATCGCAAACGCGACCATCACCACGAAGCTGACGAGGAACGCGAACATGTTCGCGAGCAGCGCGCCCGCGGGCCGCACGCCGTGGAGCCGCGTGAACATCAGCGACGAGGCGAACCCGCTGACGACGGGCGCGCCGAGCATCAGCCCCGCGCCGTAGCGACGGAGCAGACCGACCGAGATCGCGACCGCGCCGAGACCGATGACCGCCCCGAACATGCCGGACAAGAACGCGGCCGACACGAGCGACCGAGGCTTGGGAGGCGGCGGCTTCGCCCAGCGATAGCTCACCGGACCGTTCGGCAGGTGCTCCTGATCGCGCGAGGGCGCGACCGCACACGTCACGAAGAACAACATGTTGGCGAAGGGCACGAAGAACAACGCGACCAGCGCCGGCGGCAGCGCTGCGTCGGCCAATCGGCGGAGCGTGAGCATCACACCCACCGCAATGAAGGGGAGCGCGACCGCCCACATCACGAGGGAGTAGCCGACCGCTCGGCCCGGCGTGAACAGGGGCGAATCCATCGGGCTCACGTAGAACAGAGGCGAATAGGGGACGTGGAACGCCTTGGCGATGCCCGCGTCGATCACCAGCTTGAGCAGGAACAGCCCCACGCCCAGCGCGAGGAAGGGCAATCGTCCGAGGGGCCTGGCCGCAAAACGCATCCCTCGTTGTACCGCACTACACTTTCACTGTGGCAAGGGCGATCTCCGGAACCGTGCTCTCCCTCGTGCTCGTCGGCTGCGGCACGACGACGCCATCTCCATCCGCGACGCCCGCGATGCCGGGGGCGACGGTCTCCTCGGATCCGAACCGCATCGAATGGATCGTCCGCGCACAGGACGGTGTCGATGCACGCTTTCCGCACTTCGCCGAAGCGAAGCTGAACGCGGCGATCGATTTGGATATCAAAGCGATCATCGAGCCGGCGAAGTCCGTCCGCCTGGTCGTCCGCTGCGAGCCGACTGTCACGAATGCCCATCTCGCGAGCGTGCGCTGCAAGATCGAAGACGACCGCGGCGGCGCCCACCCGAAGGAGACCGCGGTCGCCCTCAATCACACCCGCGACGGTCGATCCTTCGGGCTCGACGAGATGTTCACGAGCGACGCACGCAAGGCGCTCTCCGAGCTCTGCGTCGACGAGCTCTCGCGGCAGAAGGCGCAGTGGATCGTCGAGGGCATGAAGGACGTCGCCAAGTTCCTTCACACCGTGAACGTCACCGGCACGGGGCTCCTCGTCACGTTCGATCCCTACGAGGTCGGCCCCAACGCCGAGGGCTTCCACGAGGTCGCGATCCGGTGGGACCGCGTGCGCACGCTCATCGCGCTGAGCGGACCCGTCGCCTACGCGCGATGAACAGCGCCACGACGGCGACCGCGAGCGACGCTCGATCGTGCGCTTGGCCCGGTGTCGAGCAGCCGCAGCTCCCGGCGAGGTCGCTGTCGTCGAGACGATCGCTCGCAGGCGTGGGCGCAGGTGCCGCCGAATCGTCGACCGCGTCGTCTTCGCGCGAATCGACGGCGGCCGCGCTGTCCTTCACCGCCGTGTCCGCGGGCGCCGACGAGTCGACGACCGGGCTCCCGGTGTCGGCCGGGCCCGCGTCGGGCGTCGTCGTCGGCACGCACGCGCCGGTGGCCGTCTCGAGGACGATGTCTGCACCGTAATAGAAGTGCACGATGTCGTCGGCGTTCTTGCCGGCGTTGTCGAGGCAACGCGAACCGAGCTGCGAGAGGCAGCCGCGGTTGCGGAGGTTGGTCGGGCTCACCCACCCGAGCGAGGACTGGGTGATGCCGCTGCCGCTCTTGCCCTCGTTGTAGGTGACGTACTTCTCGGTCGACGCCGACGTGCTGCCGACGCACCCGGGCGGTGAGGCCGCGCCACCGGCGACGAAGAACGCGCAGATGGTCGTGCCCTTGTAGCGGAGCACCTGACCGGCGGTCTCCTTGACCGCCTTGATCTGCTCCGCGGTCGGGCCCGAGCCGCACGAATAGACCTGGTCGCCCGTGCCGTCGGCGATCGCGCCCGAGGTCTCCATCTTGTAATAGAGGTAGGTCCTCGCGACGATCGCCTGCGCCTTGAGCGCCTCGAACGGCGCGCCGCCGTTCTCGCAGTGGACGACGTTGGGCAGGTACTTGTCCTCGGTCGCGACCATGCCGACGCCTTTGACGTTGGCCTCGCAGTAGGCCGTGAGCGGCGCGGTGCTCTGGCCGAGGGGCTCGTCGTCGTCGGGGGGCGCGCCCCAGCAACCTGCGAGCGTCGCAAACAACACGACACCAGCGACGCGAGTCACGCGCATCGCCAACACCTATCACGAGTCGTTCACGAGTGGAGAGGCAGCGTGAACGCGTCGAGGGTACGTGTGTCCGAGCTGCCCTTGTCGAAGCCCCAAAAAGGGAGGTTATTCAGTCGAACCGGCGGAGCTCGCCGACCCAGACGGGGGCTTTGGTGTACCCGTAGTGCATCGAGGTGTTTTCGGTCGAGCCGGTGTGCACGATCAGCAGTCGCTTCTCGTCGCGCCGAACGTACGTGTACTGGTCGATCATCTGCAGTCGCGCACTCGGCGAGCCCTCGACTCGATCGAGCCGACGTGACACCTCCTCGGTCTTGAAGAAGCGCTCGAGCTTCTGGTCACCGCCCTCGACCTTCTCGCGAAGGAACGCGCTGATGGCCCTGGTCGCGTCGTCGCCCGTCTTCCCGGTGACGATCAGCGTCGCCTCGGTCCGGCCATTCTTCGTCACGAGCACCAACGCGACCGCGTCACCCAACGAGGTCCCGCCCGGTCCGATCGGGCTGAACCAGCCGAGGTATCGGGCCGCCTCGTCGCCCGGGCTCGCGACCTCCGAGGACGCCTCATCGAACTCGTGAAGGAGCTTGCACGCCTTCTCCTTCGACTGGCTGCCATTGCACCCGGTGCGCTTCAGCAAGAGCTGGACGTCGACGTCACCGTTCTTCTTCTGGTGGTAGGGCCGACCGCACCCTGTAGCCAGGATCCCGGAAATCGCGACCACGGCGAACGCCCCTCGAATCATCGGGACAGAGGACCAGAACCGAACAGCCAGCGCAATCACGCGCGCGGAAGCGTGGCGATCGCGAAGAAGTGGAGCGTGCTGCCGGCGAGGACGAAGAGGTGCCAGATCTCGTGGAACCCGAAGTGTTTGGGCCACGGGTTCGGGCGCTTGAACGCGTACACCAGTGCGCCGACCGTGTAGGCGACGCCCCCTGCCACGAGGAGCCCGAGTGACACCGAGGGGAGCACGACCACCATGCGCTTCCACTCGAGGACGACGGCCCAGCCCATCACGACGTAGAGGAACGTGTAGAGCGCACGCGGCGCGCTCCGCCACGCGAGCTTGAACGCGATGCCGAGGACGGCCGCGGCCCACAGCCCGCCGAGCATCACCACCCGCGGCGTACCCGAGAGCCCGCGGTGGAGGATCGGCGTGGAGGTGCCCGCGACCAGGAGGAAGATCGCCATGTGGTCGAGGAGGCGGAGCCGCCGCACCACCTCGTCGCGTGCGACCACCAGGTGATAGGCGGAGCTGGCCGAATACACCGCGACGAGGCCGACGGCATAGAGCGCGAGCGCCGAGAGCGACGCCGGATCGCGCGGTGCGCGCACGAACAACCAGGAGAGGCCGACGAGGGCGAACCCGAGGCCGACGAGGTGACTGAAGCCGCTCACCGGCTCGCGGAACTTCGAGGGTGCGGGTACCACCCGCGTCGTCGCATCCATGAGGGGGCGAAGGAGTAGTCGGTTTCCGGCGCGCGCGCCTCAATTGATTTGCCCCGAGCCAACCGCGTACGCTCCGTTCGTCTGGGGAGGGCGAGTGATGAAGCCTCGAGTTCGCTTTCTGGTGTTCGGCTCATTGCTACTGGCCTGCTCGTCGGGAGAGCGCGCGCGAGACGAGAAGGTCGAAGCGCCGCTGCGAGCGAGCGGAACGATCGCGTTGTTGAAGACCTTCCCGGGCATCGGTCCCCGCGTCGTCGGCGCGCCGCTCGCACGAGTGCCGGGCGGGTTCACCGCCGATCTCGATCCGAAGCCGAACCTCGCGCCCGGACCGCAGTGGGTCGACAGCCGCGACCTCGCGACGGGCTTCTACGCGACGCTCCCCGCGCGCGCCGGCTCGCCGATGCGGGTCGGGGTGAGCGACACCGTGTGGATCGACGTCACCGCCGAGGGTGACGCACCGGTGAGCGGAACGCGTGTCGACGGTGCGATCGTGTACGGGGCCGCACGCCCCGGCGTGGATGTCGTTCTCTCCGCCGAGCGACGACACGTCGAAGAGGTCCGACTGCTCCGCTCTCCGCAGGCCGGCTCCACCCTCAGGTATCGGCTGAAGGCCGGTCCCGGCGTGCGCGAGGTGCGCGTGCGCGACGGCGTGGTCGAGGTGCTCGACGAGACCGGCACGGCCCGTCTGCGCACGGATCGGTGGTTCGCGGTCGACGCCAATCACAACCAGCTCGAGCTCGCCCCGTCCCTCTCTGGGGTCGGCGCGGATCGCGTGCTCGAAGCACGGGTGCCGGTCGAAGGCGCCGCCTACCCGATCGCGGTCGATCCCGGGTGGGGCTCCCCCGCCGCGTTGGCGATTCCGCGTCGCTTCCACACCGTGACCGCCCTGCCCAGCGGCAAGGTGATGGTCGCGGGCGGCGAGAGCACCGGTGCGCTGGCCACGAGCGCCGTCGAGATCTTCGATCCGACGACCAGGACGTGGACATTCGGGAAGTCGATGAGCATCCCGCGCTCCAAACACGGCGCGGCGATCGTCACCGGTGGAAAGGTCTTCGTCGTCGGCACCACCGGAGCCGGAACCCCCTGCGCGGCAGGCTCGACCACCGAGCTCTACGACCCCGGCACCGACACCTGGACCGCTTCTGGATCGATGAGCATCTCGCGCGGCGAGCCAGCCGTGGCCGTGCTCTCTCCGAGCGGAAAGGTCTTCGTCGGCGCCGGTCGCGCGTGCGGAGGACCGACGGATCCCAGCAACACGGGCGAGGTGTGGAACCCTTCGACGGGAACGTTCACGCCGGTCCCCGGGACCATGAGCTCGGGCCACGGCATTCCGAGCTTCGCCCCCTTCGGCACCGACAAGGCCGTGATCGCAGGCGGCTGGCCGGGATACGGCGCGACCAGCAACGGCGAGGTCTACGACGGAGCCACCAACACCTTCTCCTCGGCGCCGAAGATGACGGTCGATCGCGGAAATGCGCCGACCGTGGTCCTCGACGACGGACGCGTCCTCATCATCGGTGGTGCGTACTACTCGGGCGGAGACAACGGTCGATCCACCGTCGATGTCTTCGTGCCGGCGGCGGGTGTGTTCAGCGCGCCTGTCGCGGCGATGCCCGAGGTCCGTTACCTCGGACCGGCGACCAAGCTCACCTCGGGCAAAGTGCTCGTTTCGCACGGAAATCAGGGCTATCCGAGCTACGCGTGGAACACGACCTCGTATCTGTACGATCCGGGTGCCAACACCTGGTCTCTGGCAGGTTCGGTCGTCGAGCCGCGGGGTGAGACGGGCATGGCACCGCTGCCAGGTGGCGGTGCGATCGTTCCGGGCGGCCGCACCGGCAGCAACACGCCGGTCTCCACGGTCGAGATCTGGGCCGACGCGGTCGCGGGCGGGTCGGCGTGCGCCTCGGGCGCACAATGCACGAGTGGGCTCTGCTACGACGGCGTCTGCTGCGATCGCAAGTGCGACCAGCAATGTGAAGCGTGCAACGAGCCGAGCAGCGTCGGCACGTGCAAGCTCGTCACCGGCGCACCCCGCGGCACGCGCGCCGCGTGCTCGGGAACCGGCACCTGCGCGGGCTCGTGCAACGGGTCGCTCGCGGCCTGCTCCTATCCTTCGACCTCGGTGGTGTGCGCGGCCGCGACGTGCATCGGCGGTATCTCCACCGGCGCCGCGCTGTGCAACGGCACGGGCACCTGCAACGCCGCGCCTGCGTCGACGAACTGCGCGCCGTTCAACTGCGGTGCGACCAGCTGCAAGACGACCTGCACCACCGACACGGACTGCGTATCCTCCGCCTACTGCAACTCGAGCGGCGCGTGCGTCGTCAAAAAGACGCAGGGAACGGCGTGCACGACCGACGCCTCCTGCGCGACCGGCTACTGCGCCGACGGCGTGTGCTGTGCGACCGCTTGCCCGAGCGGCGGAACGTGCCAATCGTGCAACGTCTCCGGTTCGGTCGGTGTCTGCACCGCCATCCCTTGCGACGCCGGGGCCGACAGCGCTCCCGACACCATGGTCGCCGACACGGCGGTCGCCGACACCGCGGTCGCAGATACCGGGTCGACGATCGTCGACGCGGTCGCCGAGACCCCGGCCCCGAACTGGGGTGCGACGCCGACTGTCGCTGGTACGTTCCAGAAGTGCAGCAAGAACAGCGAATGCCCGAGCGGCTTCTGCGTCGAGGGCATCTGCTGCGACTCCGCGTGCACCGACCGGTGTCACTCGTGCGCGCTCCTGACGAGCCCCGGCAAGTGCACGCTCGAGCCGATCGGCGTCGACCTGAAGAACGAGTGCGGCGCCGCGCTGTCGTGCCTCGGCACCTGCGGCGGGAGCGGCGAGTGCATCGGCGCCGGACAGGGCACGATGTGCGGCCGCAACCGCTGCACCGGTCCGTCGAAGGGCGTCGGTCCCGCGTACTGCCCGGGACCGGGCGGCAAATGCGGAACCGACGAGGCCGTGCCGTTCGACTGCGCGCCATATCTGTGCGAGCCGGCGTTCGGCGCGTGCAGCACGGGATGCACCGGGAGCGACGACTGCGTTCGCGGCTACACCTGCGACATCCCGACGAAGACCTGCGTCGCGCTCCCGCCTCCGGCCGAGGAGGAGAGCGGCTGCGCGATCGGCACCCCGGGCGCGGGTCACTCGAGCGCAGCGGCCCTCGCGCTGCTGGCCCTCGCAGCCGCAGCGCGACGCCGCCGACGGTGATCCGCCCCACTTGTCATCCGACGCGGACTTGCCGATACCTGGAGCATGCCTTCAGTCGAGTTCCTCTTCGACTACGCGAGTCCCTGGTCGTTCCTGGCCGAGTCGATCCTCGCACGCAGGTTGCCGGGCGCGACCATCGTCCACCGCCCCGTGTACCTGCGAGGGTTTCCGGCCTTCGCGACGGGCATCCCCTACTCGTCCGCCAAGCTCCTCTACGTGGTCAAGGATCTCGAGCGCTGCTCGGCGCACGAGGGCGTGCCCATCCGCATCCCCAGCCGCTTCCCGATCAACGGGCTGCATGCGCTCCGCGGTGCCCTCGCCGCGATGGCGAAGGGGACCTTCCCCGCCTATCACGAAGCGATGTTCCGCGCCGCGTGGCAGGAGGATCGCGACATCTCGGATCGTCAGGTCGTCGCCGACATCGCCCGTGCGCACGGCGTCGACGAGATCGACGCGCCGGCGATCAAGCAACAGCTGCGCGCGGACACCGAGGCCGCCGCCGCCCGAGGCGTGTTCGGCGTGCCGACGTTCTTCGTCGGCGACGAGATGTTCTGGGGGCACGACCGCCTCGACTTCGTCGCCCGCGCCCTCGCCCGCTGATCACTCGAGCGTCGAGCCGGTGACGTCGACGGTCTTCGCGAGCACGAAGATGCCCGGGTAGCCCTTGGTCTCGAAGCCGAGGCTCTTGTTGGCGCGCAGCACCGAGTCCTGGATGCGGAGCGTGCCGCTGCGGTCGTTGCTCACGAAGAAGATCGCGCCGCCGCCCTCGGGCGCGGTGTGATCGGTGATCTTGGTGCCGCACAGCGTGAGCGTGAAGGTGTTGCCGTCGTTGTAGATGGCCCCGCCGCTGCCGCCGCCGGGCGTGCCGGATTTGGCGGGGTTGGCGCCGCTGCCGGTCACCGTGTTGTGCGAGAAGAGCGAGTTGATCACGGTGTACGAGACGCCGATGCTGCTCAAGCCGCCGCCGTTGGAGCCGCTGTTGCCGAGCCGTGCGGCGCCGCCGAACGTGCTGTTGACCACGTAGACGGGACGGCCTTCGTACTGGCTGAGCACGCGAACCGCGCCGCCGCCGACGTCGGGGCCGGTGGCGTCGCACACGTTGTTGAAGAACCGCGAGTTGAGGATCTTGAACCGACCACCCCGGACGAAGATCGCGCCGCCGCCGTTCGGGTCGAGGCCCTTGGCGTTGCCGTCGACGAACGTCAGGTTCTGCACGGTGAGCTGCGGGTGGTCCTGGTTCTGGCAGGCCGCGGTGGTCCAGACCTGCGCCTTGTCGCAGGTGTTCTGGTAGAGGATGCGCACGCTCCCACCGCCGCTGAGCGTGACCTTGCCGCCGCCGTCGATGACGATCTTGGGACCCTTGTCGTTGAAGATCTTCGCCGTCTTGGTGAGCGTGATCGTCACCGGATCGGGTCCGCAGTCGAAGGTGATGACGCCGCCCTTGGCGACCGCGGCGACGAACGCGTCGCCCGTGCAGCTCGCCTTGGTGCCGGTCCCGACCACCGTGGTCGGCTTGGACACGTCCTCGAGCATCGCCTCGGCGGGCACCGTGCACTTGCCGTCCGGGTTGCCGGCGGCCGGTCCGCTGGTCGGATCGGTCGGCTTGCCCGTGTCGGTGGAGGTGTCGCCCGTCGGCGAGCCCGAATCGGAGCTGCCGCCCGCGTCGTCCAAAGCCGCAGCGCCTCCGCCATCGTCTCCGGAGCAAGCGGTGACCAGAGCCAGGGTCGAGAGCAGGCATGCCAGAAGCGAAGCGGAACGGCGCATGAAGGTCTCCTCGTGCATGAGAGGCGCGACAGTCCCTCGATCGGCTCAAGAATCTCGAGCTAGGGCACGACGCGCAATGACGCGTCGTCGATGAGGAAACAGGTGCCGGGGCCGTGCGACCAGAACTCGAGTCGCAGCTTGTCGGTTCCGGGCTTCACGGTGATGAGCGCGGAAGTCCGCTTCCAAGTCTTGTCCAGCGCGAGGGTGCCCACCTCCGCGATGTCGATCTGATCCATGTTCTTGTCGAGCAGCTCGAGCCTTCCGGTGGGATCGGGCGCCACGCCCGCCGCTCCGTCATCTGCGCGGAGCCACGCCTCACCGAGGTACTTGGTGCCGACGGCGACGCCTTCGACGGCCTGGCTGAAGAAGTAGGCGCCGACCCCGGGCATCGCGCAGACGCGACATGATCGCGATCCCGAACGTGCGATCGTGCTCTCCTCCGCGGTCGCTTCTCCCGTCTCCCAAGCGGCACAACCAAGCTCGAACCCCGGATTGTTCAGAAGCTCGACGCCGGCGGGAGCGTCGTGGCCAGCGTCCGCAATGACGGCATCCACCGCCTCGCCATGACAACCAAGGACGGTCGTCACGATGGCAGCCAGAAACACGCGCCACCCCAACATGGCTCGAATGTATCGCAAGCGCCCCGACTCCGTCGCGCGGTTCGTCAGGGCTTTGCCGAGATGATTTCGGTCGGGGCGACGGCGCTCCAGGGCCCTTCGAGGCCAACGGCGTCGATCGCGGAGATGCGCACCCAATAGCGCCCCGGCGTGAGCTTCTGCTCGAAGACGAGCGTCGTGGTCTTCGCCTCCAGCTGCGCGTCCGTGAGGAACTCCGTGAAGGTCGCATTCATGGCGACCTGTACGTGCCATACGGTCGCGACACCGCCGAGGACCGCCTTCACCTCGGCGGGCACCTCGCCCTTGGTCGTGAGCTTCGACTTGGGCATCGCGGTCCAGACCGGCGCGTCGGGGAGCTTCGCTGGTTTGCCCTTGCCGACGCGCAGCCCGAATCCCTCGGCGATGCCGACTCCGCCGAGCTTCGCGCTGCCCTTGTGAACCGACACGCGCGTGACGCCCTTGTCGACGTGGAGCTTCGCGTCCGTCGCGGCGTCGAGCAGGACCTTTCCCGCCGGCGTGTTGATGGTGGTCGCCTTGCTCGTCGAGACGCGCACGACGCCGCTCGTGAGGGTGGAGTCGGACACGACGAGCTTCTTCGAGCCCTTCGGCGCCGGCGATCCGAACACGTGGAAGACCGTCTGCGGCGCGACGGCGATACGCGCGTCTCCCAGGTCGAGCTCCGCGTGCGCGTCCTCGCCTGCGTTGATGCCAGTGCCGGCGACGATCGCGGCGCCGCTCCCTGCCGACCCACCGCCGACGGCGAGCTTCCCCTCTGCCGACACGAGGGTGGCGCCCTTCTTTGGCGTGTCGGCGCTCGCAGGCACGACGAAGACACACACAGCGATCAACCCGGCGAAGCGTGCGAGCACGCGACGAGTGTGCGCTCGTACGTGCACGGCCGCCAGCTGGGCACGAGGGTCAACCGACGACGATCGGCAACCCGAGCCGTTTCCATGCGGTCATGCCGCCGAGCACGTTGGTGACGTCCCGGAACCCGCGCCGTAGGAGCAAGCTCACCGCGAGCCCCGAACGGTTCCCCACGCTGCAGGTCACGGCGACCCGGTCGCTCTGACGAATGCCGAGACTCTCGAGCCGCGACTCCAGGTGACCGACGTATGCGTGCCGCGAGCCCTCGATGTGCCCCTCGGCGTGCTCGGAGCCCTCGCGGACATCGAGCACGACGAACTCGCCGCGTCGCTCGTGCAGATCACTCGGGGAGATCGTGCCGGAGCGCTCGACGGGTCTGCCCGCGTCGCGCCATGCGCCGAAGCCTCCGGCGAGGATGCCCTCGACGTCGTCAATGCCGATTCGCGCGAGCTCGGCGACGGCGTCCGTCGCGTCGGCCTCGTCCTCCAGGACGAGCAGCACCTTGGTGCCAGCGCCGACGAACCATCCAGCGAAGATCCCGAGAAGGTGGCGGAAGATCGCGAGCGAGCCCGGGAGGTGCCCACCCGCGAAGGCTTCGGGCGAGCGCGTGTCGAGAACCAGCGCCTGCTTGCGTGCCGCGTCGAACGCACCTGCCCCGAGGACCCGAACCTCGTTCGGATCACGAGCGACGGGTGCGCCGCCCCGAGCGTTGAGCGAAGCGACACGATCGAAATAGGGCGGTCGGGGCACGTGCTCTGCGAGCTTCGCGCGGACGAACGCCTCGCGATCCAAGGTGAAGACGGAGTTGGTGGCGCGCTCGAGGCCGAGGGTCGTCTCGTCACGCGGGGCGATGTGCCGGCCGCATACCGACCCCGGACCGTGCGCGGGGAAGACCAACACCTGCTCACCGAGTGGGAGCAGCTTTTCATGGACGGCGTCGAAGAGCATCCCGGCGTACTCGGCGGTCCTCGTGGGGTCCGTGAGATCGGTCCGGCCGGTAGCGCCGGCAAACAGCGTGTCTCCCGTGAACACGGCCCAGGCGAGGTGCGGCGCTTCGGAGACGAATACGGCGTACGAGGTGCTCTCGGGCGTGTGTCCGGGCGTGTGGAGCGCACGGATGCGCAGTCCCGCGACCGTCAGCTCGGCGCCGTCTGCCAGGTGGAGATCGCCGTGGCCGAAGCGCTCGTGCGCTCCGGTGACGATTGTCGCGCCCGTGGCGCGAGCGAGCGCGAGCGAGCCAATGAGGTAGTCCTCCTGTCGATGGGTCTCGAGCACGTGCGTGATCGTCAATCCCGCCTCGCGCGCAACGCGGAGATACGCGTCGACGTCGCGCCGTGGATCGACCACGAGCGCCTGCCCCCCGCTGCCGAGCACATACGCGTGGTGGGCGAGCGCGGGCGTCTTGATCCGTTGGAAGAACATGGCCGACTCGTCACCTTGGTGCACCTCACGTGCCCGAAAAACCGGCCTCGAGCACGGCCGTCGGATCGACCGGCGCAACAGGCGTGCGGAGCGGACATCGATCGCTCCCCGCGGAAGCGAATGGACGAAAGGCGAACAGGAGCAAGCACATGGCAATGGCATTGCGCATCAACGACACGGCCCCGAACTTCACTGCCAAGACGACGAAGGGCGAGATCGACTTTCACAAGTGGATCGGCGACGGCTGGGCGATCTTGTTCTCTCACCCGAAAGACTTCACGCCCGTCTGTACGACGGAGCTCGGGTACATGGCGAAGATCGAGCCCGAGTTCACCAAGCGCAACACCAAGCTCATCGGCCTCTCGGTGGATCCGGTCGAGGACCACGCGAAGTGGTGCAAGGACATCGAGGAGACGCAGGGCGCCGTCGTGAAGTACCCGCTGATCGGCGACAGCGATCTCGCAGTGGCCAAGCTGTTCAACATGCTCCCCGCCGAGGAGCCCGGCACCTCCGCGGGACGGACCGCCGCCACCAACCAAGCCGTGCGTTCGGTGTTCATCATCGGCCCGGACAAGAAGATCAAGCTGATGCTCAGCTATCCGATGACCACCGGCCGCAACTTCGACGAGATCCTGCGCGCGCTCGATTCGTTGCAGCTCACGTCCAAGCACAGGGTCGCGACGCCGGCGAACTGGAAGCAGGGCGAGGACGTGATCATCGCCGGCTCGGTCTCCGACGAGGAGGCGAAGAAGACGTACCCCGAGGGTTGGAAGGCGCCGAAGCCCTATCTGCGGATCGTCCATCAGCCGCGCTGATTCGGATTCCAGCACGCGCGCTCGATCTTGCTCTGGCACATCGAGCGCGACGTGTTCCGGGTATCCCCGAGGTGGAGGGACGGCTAGGATCCTCAATCCATGAGCTTCCCCAGCGCATTCGAGATCAGTGGCCGTATGTTCGAGCTGGATCGATCCCACACCCGGGGAGGCGTGCTCTACATCCAGGCGCACGGCATTCGGGCGCCCTACGTGGTCGTGAGGGGCGCGAGACCCGAAGACCAGTTCGAGTCCTGGCTCGCTACCGGCGTCTATCGCGTGCGGGTGTCGCATTCCACCGGCGCCGCCGAGTTCCAGCGCGGTGAGATCCATCGGTTGGCCGGAAACGACGAGTTCGTGAAGAACGGACATGCGGACGCCGAGACCCTCGCCTTCGGCAAGGACGTGTGGCGGGCGCTCTCGTCGGGCATCGGACGTCGCTAGGCTTGGTCAGGCGTCGAGGTAACCGGCCGCCTGCAGGTTGAACATCTTCGCGTAGCGTCCATCGAGCGCGAGCAGCTCGGGGTGCGTGCCCTGCTCGACGATCGCGCCGTCCTCGAACACCACGATGCGGTCGGCCATGCGCACCGTCGAGAAACGGTGCGTGATCAGCAGCGCGGTGCGGTTGGCCTTCAGGTCTCGGAAGCGCTGGAAGATCTCGTGCTCCGCCTCGGCGTCCATCGCCGCGGTCGGCTCGTCGAGGACGAGGATCTTGCTCTTGCGCATGAACGCGCGGGCGAGCGCGATGCGTTGCCACTGGCCGCCCGAGAGATCGTCGCCGCCGAACGCCCGACCGAGCGGGGTCTCGAGGCCCTTGGGCAGGCGCTGCACGATCTCGCTCGCACCTGCGTCGCTCACTGCCCGACCGATCGCCGCCTCGTCCTCGCGCGCGGGCAGCCAGCCGACGCCGACGTTCTCGCGCGCGCTGAATTGGAACCGGGCGAAGTCCTGGAAGATGACGCCGATGCGGCGCCGCAGCTCGTCTGCGCTCATCTTCGCGACGTCGACGCCGTCGACGAGAATGGTCCCTGTCGACGGGCGATAGAGCCCGACGAGCAGCTTGATGAGCGTGGTCTTGCCCGCGCCGTTTCGGCCGACGAGCGCGAGGGTCTCGCCGGGATCGATGACCAGGTCGACGCGCTTCAAGGCGTCGCGATCGGAGCCGGGGTAGCGGAAGGTCACGCCGCGGAACTCGATGCGGGGCGCATTGCCTCCCGCCTCCTCGAGCACGAACTCCTGATCGCCCTCCGGCTCGTCCTCGTCGATGGCGAGGAAGTCGTAGAGGTTGGTCATGAACAGATCGTCCTCGTACGCCCGTGCGATCGCCTGGAGCGCGTTCTGCAAAGCGCGCTGCCCGTCGCGCAGCACGGTCAGGTAGAGCGCCATGCTGCCGAGGGTGATGGCGCCCAGCACCGTGCGCACCGCGATGGTCGCATAGGCACCGTAGAGCGCGAGCGACGCCAAGAGCCCGAGCCCGAACGCCCAGCGCCCGTGCTCTCCCGCGAGCGCGGTCTCCTCGTCGTGGAACCCGAGGTGGATCTCGCGGTACCGCTCCCGGAGCCACCTCGCGAGGCCGAACAGCTTCACCTCCTTGACGGTCTGCTCGGTGGTGAGCACGGCCTCGAGGTAGAACAGCCGTCGGTTGCGCATGGTGCGCGCGCGCTGCATCGCGAACGTCTTCCGGCCGTGCCGTGCCTCGGCGACGAACGGCGGCAGGGCAGTGGCCACGATGACCACCACCGCCCAGACGCCGAGCGACAACACGAGGCCCGCGTAGCCGGCGAGCGTGATCCCATGGCGCAAGAGCGCGAGCGCCTGGTTGGCCAGGTCGAGCGGACGGCTGCTCGCCTCGCGGCGGGCCTGCGCCATCGAGTTCATGAACTCCGGGTCCTCGAACCGGCCGTACGACACGCGCGCCGCCTTCTCGAGCACCAGGTAGTTCACGTGGAGCCCGAGCTTGGAGCGGAGCACCACCTGGGCCCAACTCTGCAGCTGCACCACCAGTGAGCGCCCGACCACCACTCCGAGCTCGACGCCGACCCAGAACAGCGTGCGCTGGAGGGGATGCGAGGGATCACGCGTGGCAGCGACGATCGCATCGATGATCTGCTTGCCCACCCAGGCCATGCCCACGAGCGACAGCGCGTCGAGGACCTGGGTGACGACCAGCACCGTGAGCAGGCGGCGGTCGACCTGGCCCACGATCGCAAGAGTTCTGTGCGCGTGACCGAAGACTCGTCGTATGCTTTCGCGCTGCGCCGGCTTGGGCTCCGCCATGAACAAGATCCTCGATTACCGCGATCACAGCAAAGACCCAAAGGGCTGGGCCGACGAGCTCGGCATTTCCCAGGAGGCCGTCGAGATCTACCTCGCCTCCGATGTCTTCGACTGGCACATCGATTCGTTCATCTGGCACCGCATCTTCGGCTACGACCTGACCGAACGCCATGACCATGGCCTCTTCGGAGCGCGGTTCTACTCGCAGGTCGATTTCCCGCGGATTCGCGAGGCGCGCGTCACCGGTGCGTGCTGGGTCATCACGACCAACCCGGCCAAGATCGCCACCGAACGCGCCAACGCGTTCGTCCAGAACCTGGCCGAGCTCCAGTCGATCATCGCCTCGGTCCCCGACGACTTCGCCTTCGTGCGCAACGTCCGGGAGTACCGCGCGGCCCGCGCGGCCGGCAAACACGGCGCGTTCATCGGCATCCAGGGCGGCAACGCGCTCGACCGCGACCCTTCGGCGCTCGACCTCATCCCCGATCAGGCGGTCCTCCGCATCACCCTGGTCCACCTGTCGAGCTCGTCGCTCGGCGTCAGCAGCTCGCCCCTCGCCGGCAGGGGCAAGTCGCGCGGTCTCACGCTCGCCGGCCGCGAGTACGTGCGCCGCCTGAACGAGAAGAAGATCTTCGTCGACCTCGCGCACATCAGCCGCGAGGGCTTCTTCGACGCGCTCGAGGAGCACGACCGCTCGCAGCCGGTGATCGTCACGCACACCGGCGTCTCCGGCGTGTTCCCCCACTGGCGCAACCTCGACGACGAGCAGGTCAAAGCGGTGGCCGATCTCGGCGGCACCATCGGCGTCATCTATCAGAGCTCGTTCATCGACGGGCCACTCTTGGGCGGCAGCGTCGAGGGCGTCGTGCGCCACCTGGAGCACATCGTGAAGGTCGCCGGCGACGACTTCGCCTCGCTCGGCAGCGACTGGGACGGCGCCATCACCCCCCCACGCGACATGCCCACCTGCCTCGAGCTCCCCCGCATCGCCAACGTGATGCTCGGGCGGGGGTGGAAGCCGGAATCGATCCAGAAGGTCCTCGGCGGCAACTCCCTGCGCGTCATCGAATCACTCCGCGGCTGACCTGCCGCGGCCAGCGCGCTCTCTCCGGCCACCTCGCGCAGGTCAGACGCGGCGCCCGCTCTCCGCGCGCCACTTCCCGTCGTTGGCTCCGGGCTCATGCGGCGATTGTGGCATAACGACCAATTGCGCGCTCGGCAACATGCGCGCGGCGACACGGAGGGAGCAATAACAGTCGCGGCAACGCATCCGGACGCGACTGTTCGCGAGGCGGCGAAGCACAAGCCGGGCGCGACCCGTGATGATCCGTGCCCCGACTGCGCATTCCGGAGCGACATGCCATGCTCGAAAAGCGGCCGCGAGTCCGTCACGGGCGCCCACGATGGGGCACGGAAAGTCGCATTGATTGCATCATGACGATCGCGCCTCTGCACCGGCGCATCGGGCCGCATGAGCGGCGCAGGCACTCGCAATCGTCCGCGTCGGCGGTCTGGTTCGCGCGTTGTCGTCCGCAACTTGCCTGACGGCGACCGCCCATCGTCCGGTCGGCCTGCAAGATTGTACAATTGCGCAATTGCCCGCGAGAGAACATGCGCTACAATTCAAATCATGGCCGAGCAATTGGCATTGGGCTTCCCCCGCTCGCGGGGCGGAGCGCGCCCGGGTGCAGGTCGGCCCAGGGGCTCGCGGCGCAGCACGCAGATGCCGCACACCGCGCGCAACTCCGTGTCCCGGCACCGGCCCCATCACGTCACGGTGCGGGTGGCCCGCGGCACCTGGAACCTGCGCAGCCAGCGCTGTTTTGCGCCAATTCGCCGCGCGCTGGCGGCCGTGCGGCGGCGCTCCGACTTTCGCGTCGTGCACTTCTCCGTGCAGCACAACCACCTCCACCTCGTCACCGAGGCCAACGACCGGCGCGCCCTCTCCAACGGGATGCGTGCGTTGTTGATTCGCATCGCACGAGGCCTCAATCGCGTGATGGGCGCCCGCGGCCGCCGATTCGACGATCGGTATCACGAGCACGTCCTCGGCACCCCGACCGAGATGCGGAATGCATTGCGATATGTGCTCGGCAATCGCGCGGTGCACCTCGCGCGTTGGGGCAAGGCACCGCTCGTGACCGAGGCCGACCCGTACACCTCACTCGCTGACCACGGTGTGCCGCTCGTTCAGGGCCCGGGCGCATGGCTGTTACGCGAGGGGTGGACCCGCGCGGGCCCATGGTGACATGGTGACGCCGCCCGAAGACATCCGCTGGACCGGCTTCGATCGGTTGCGGTTTGCGGTTGGCTCCGATGCCGACCTCGCACGCGACGTACGCACCTCGTAGGTACTGCTCGGACGCTCGGCGTACGCGTCGAGCTGTGATCGCGCCATGAGCGGACGCCAGATGCCGGAGAACCGGCTAGGATCGGCTGGCACATGTCGACCGATTCGAGTAGATGCGCTCGGGTGCGCACCTTGGCCGCTCTCCTCTTCGCGGTTTCGGGCGTCGGCTGCTCGTACGATTTCGACGCGTACCTGCCGGCCAACGGTGCCGACGGAGGTGTGGGTGCCGACGGCGGTGTGGACGCCGTTCCGCTCGACGCGCGGCCCGACGGTGCGGCGGCGTGCACCGAGTCGATGGGGAGGGTGTTCCAGGGACACTGCTACTTCCCACTGACCACGAGCTCCGATTGGACCCGTGCGCAGAGCAGCTGCACTGCGGCCGGGGCGCACCTGGTCACGATCACGAGCGCCGAAGAGGAAGCGTTCGTCGAGACGATTCGTTCGGGCCGCGACCGGTGGATCGGCCTGCGTCGTCCCGACAGCGCGCCGTCGGCGGCGAGCTCGTTCGCGTGGAGCACCGGCGAGAGCACGTCGTACTCGAAGTGGGGCGGCAGCGAACCGAACGGCAGCGGCGCGTGCGCGCGACTTCGGTCGAGCAACGACTGGGGCGACGCTGCGTGCAACACGGGGTACGAGGCCGTCTGCGAGCGCGAGTAGCGCATGCGGACGCTCCTGGCGTGCTGGGCCGCCTCGGTCGTTCTGTGCTGCACCCCCTCGCCCGACGGCCGAGGGCCGGCGGCGTCACCCGCCGCTGTACCTTCGATGGCGGTCGCCGAGGACGTGCCGCACGTCGAGTCGCCGCCTCTCTTCGTGCGTGGCGTCGATCCCGCGCTCGACCGGTTCTTCCACGACGACGAGGCACCCCCGCCGCGGCTCGTGGTGCTGCACTACGACGGAACGGACGACGAGCGGGCATCGTGCCTCGCGCTCTACGAGTTGCAGAGCCTCCCGCCCGTGAAGGTCGACGAGGCGTGGGAGGCGCGCGTTGCGGCGGCCCATGATCCAATCGCGCGTGAATACGGCGTCGAGGCGCTGAAACACGCGGCGGCGTATCTCGCGCGGGGGCAGGTCGGCGAGACGCGCTTCGTCGAGTACGGAGTCGTCGGCAAGGGAGAGCGCGTCGAGTATTACCAGCGCTTCGTCGCTCGCGCGGGCAAGCTCTGGCACGCGACCTTGTTCGTGCACGCGACCGCCCCCGCCGCGTCGATCGACGCCTGGCTTCCCCGTCTGTTCGACGCGCCATTCGGCACGCCGCGCCCCAAGGAACGCATCGCGCTCTTCGGCCTCGCGACGCGCTTGTAGCCCCCACCATGGTCATTCCCCCCTTGGAGACGAACCGACTGTGGCTCCGGCCACTCGCGCTGGACGACGCGCCAGCCATCCAGCGCCGCTTTCCCCGGTGGGAGGTGGTCCGGTATCTCGCCACCGTGCCGTGGCCATATCCCGAAGACGGCGCCGAGACCTTCATTCGCCGCTCTCTCGAGGAGATGGCGGCAGGGACGAAGCTCCACTGGACACTGAGGGTGAAGGGCGAATTGGACGAGGCCGTCGGCGTCATCAGCTTGTGGCCGGATGACTCCAACCGCGAGCAGCGCGGCTTCTGGATCGATCCCGAGTATTCCGGGCGTGGCCTCATGACCGAGGCCGCGGATCGCATCGTCGACTACGCGTTCGGCGAGCTCGGGTGGACGAGGCTGTACCTCACCAACGCCGTCCCCAACGTTGGGTCGCGCCGAATCAAAGAGAAGCAGGGCGCACGTCTGGTCGCGCAGGAACGCAAGCGCTTCGTCTCCGGGGAGCTCGAGCGAGAGATCTGGCTCCTCGACGCGGAGGACTGGCGCCGCCGACGCGTCTAGACTTCGAGGATGTCCCGCTGGGTCGTGGCGTTCGCGTTCACGTCGGCATGTGTCGCGCCCGCCCCGAGCCCACCCATCCACGCTCCGCCACCACCGGCGCCGAGCACGCCGCCAAAGCCGGTCGTCGCCGCGAGCACGCCGACCTGGGCTCCGATCAAGGTGTCGTGCGCGAAGGTGGCTGCGCTCGCTCCGACGTCGACCACACCGAAGTGGACCGCACACGCCTCCGGGACCTCGGAGAGGCTCGCGGCGGTGCATGGCTCGGCCAACACCGACGTCTACGTGGTGGGCGAGGCCGGTGTCGTGCTCCACAGCAGCGACGGCGGCTTCTCGATGGAGCGCTGCACCCTGCCGGAAGACCTGTCGTCGGTGTTCGCCGTCGGCGGCGGCGAGGCGTGGATCGGCGGCGCGACCAACGTCTTCCGACGCACCAGCAAAGGCTGGTTCACGCGCGCTCCTGCGGTCGGCGCGATCTCGTCGATCTGGGCATCGTCGGCGGACGACGTCTGGATGGTCGCCGACGGCAAGCGGCTCGTGCACGCGACGGCCGGCGGTTCGACCTGGACCGAGACCAAGCAGTGCAGCCACACGGGCCACGTCTGGGGTCGAAGCCCGCAGGAGTTGTTCCTCGAGTGCTCGTTCGCCGTGGAGCGCTCGCTCGACGCCGGAGCATCCTGGACTTCGTCCGCGTTCCAGCCGCAGACCGAGTCCGGCTACACCATGCACGGCGTGGCGAACGACGTTTGGATCGTCGGGACCGCGGGCGAAATCGCCGCCTCGTTCGACGGCGGCGCGACCTTCGCGCCCATCCCAACCCCGGCGACGCCCACCGGCTATTACGACGTGTGGGCGCTCGGTCAGGGACGTGCGTTCGTCGTGGGCCACGGCGTCCACCTGCGCACCGCCAAGGTCTGGACGACCGAGATCGCGGAGGACGTCGGCATCGGCGCGGTCTGGGCGAGCTCGCTCAACGACGCCTGGGCCGTCGGTCGCAATGGCACCGTGCTCCACCGGCCCTGATCCGAAACCGACGTCCGAGGAGAGCGCAGATCGCGAGACCAGCCGTGACCAGGGGTTCGCCCGCGGAGGTCGAGCGCGCCGCGGTGCACGCACAACCGCGCGAAGGAGGATCGACGCGGGGGGGCGGATTCACTGAGGGCGAAGCCGAGGGCGGCGGCGCGGGGGAGGCCGAAGCGGACACCGACGGCGAGGCGGAGGTCGATGCAGACGGAGACACTGACGGGACCGTCGATACCGACGCCGACGCCGACGCCGATACCGACGCTGATGCCGACGGCCACGACTTCGGTCCGGCGAAGAGCTCGATCGCGAAGTAACTCTTGGTGCCCTCTTCTTCCACCCCGTCGCGCCCGAACACGCGCACCTTTCCAAGCTTCGGTTTCAAGACGATCGGATCGTTGAAGCACCAGCGACTCTCCATCGCGATGCGGGCCGGTGCGAGGGCGCCGCTCTTCTCCCAGGTCTCGACGACGAGATCGAAGCTCGCGGCCGTGTACTTGATCCCGCCGACGTCGTGGACGGTCTTCTTCACCTTCTCGATCCGGCCGACGGCGATCCAGCGCGAGGCGCGGTCGCACGTTTCGGTGGCGGGCCCCGCAGCGAAGGGGTCGCCGCCTCCGGCGCCACCGCACGGATTGGGTGGACACGGCTTGGTCGCTTGCGCGCTGCCGAGCGCCAGCACGAGGGAGATCGCCGTCGGGACCGCGAACCACACGCGAGGCCGAAACCGCATGCCGCAACTCTACCCGATCAAGCGATCCGACCGAGCGCCCCACTGGCTGGAGCGTCGAGCGCCACGAGCAGCGAGTTGGTCGCGATGAGCGTGCGAACGATGAACGGAAGGAACGGCGGCAGGACGAACCGCTCGCCCAGCATCTGCTTCTTCATCTCGGCCGCGGCGCTGGTGATCGTGCGGAGGTGCTCGGTGTCGATCGCGTGTCCTCGCACCAGCCCACCGAAGCCGTGCCATTGCACCTTGGCGATGGCCTTGGCCACGACGTCGTTGCGGAGGGCGTACGCGCGGGCGACGGCGCCGTCGAAGCGCGCGCGATCGTCGATGGCCGCGGCTTCCCGCATCTCCGCGAACCCCGCGCGCTGCTCCTCGTCGAAACGGAAGACGCTGCCGAAGTCGAGGACACCCAGCGTTCCGTCGGGTCGAAAGAGGAAGTTGCCGGCGTGCGCGTCGGCGTAGAGCACGCCATGGTCGACGAGCGACGAGACGACCAGGCGCCGAACGGCCGCCGCCTGCCTGCGCCGCGTCGCGGGCTCGTAGCCGCGCGCAGCCTCGACGGGCTCGCCGCGGAGGAACGTCGTCGTCAGCACGCGCGCGCTCGAACGGTCTGGCACGAGCGAAGGCGTCTCGAGATCGGGATCGCGTGACAGCAGCGTCTCGAAGGTTCGGAGGTTCTCCGCCTCACGCAGGTAGTCGAGCTCCGCGAGGAAGCCGGCTTTGACGCCTTCGACGAAGACCTTCCCTTGACCATCGGGCATGACGAACGTCGTCGCGAGCCGGCCGAACGAGCCGACGTTCTCGAGATCGCCGCGGAACGCCCGATCGATGCCGGGGTGCTGCACCTTCACCGCGAGCAGCCGCGCGTCTCCGTCCGTCGCGCGATGCACCTGACCGAGCGAGGCGCTGGCGAAGGGCTCCTGCTCGAAGGAGGCGAACAGCTCCTCCGGCGGCGCGCCGAGGTCTTCGTGGACGATCGCCGCGATCGCCGCATAGGGCGATCGCGCCGCCTCTGCGCGCAGCTTCGCGAGGGCCGGGCCGACGCGCGCGCGGAGCTCGGGTGGCAGGTTGGCCTCGACCAGTCCGGCCATCTGTCCGACTTTGGTCCCGATGCCGCGGAGCTCTCCGAGCTTCTCGACCGCCTGCTCGATGCCGCCCGCCGAGCCGAGAGCGACCGACGCAGCCGTGCCGAGCCCCGCGCGTGCCAGAGAGGCGAATCGGCCGATTCGCCCGGTCGCGATCGCGCGGGTCTTGGGCGGGTCTGCCATGTGCCGTTCAGGGCAGCGAGACGAGCTGGAACGGAAGGGTTCGCTCTTCGCCGCCCGCGTCCGCCTTGAACTTGTAACGAACGCCGCCGTCGAGCACGTCGGTGATCTTCCCCGACTTGAGCTGGATCGGCGCGGGGGCGAAGGCGCTGTAGCCCGGCTTGAGGAGCTTCGAGACCTTCATCGGTTTGACGTCCTTCGTCGCCAGTTTCAGCACCATTCCGGTACCGGAGAGGATCCAGGTCGTATCCTTGTCGGTATAAACGACCGTCCCCACCTCGCGGTCGGCAGCGACCGGATACGAAACCGGGTGGCCGAATGCGACCTTGTCCTCGAGGACGATCACCTGGTCGACCGGGAGCTCGACGTCGGACACCTTCCCCGCCCACTCGTAGCTGACCTTCACCCGATCGAGCTCGGTACCCGTGCCCTTGATCAAGTCGGTCATGCGGCCATATCCGCTCGCGGCGGCGACGTTGACGAACAACGCGGTCCCCTTCACCGAGACCTTCGCGGGCACCGCCGGTTGCACCATCGCCTGCGGCACGTAGATGGTGTCGTCGCCGAAGACCTTCAGCAGGTGCTCGTCGCCCTCGGGCTTCACGTACTCGAGGAGGGCGGCCTTCGCGATGCCGAAGTCACCGTCGAGCCCGACCGGGACCACAGCCCACGCCATCTTGGTGGTGATGGTCGTCGGCACCTTGGGACCGGCGTAGCCCTTCCAGTGGAAGGCCTTCTTCTTCTTCTTGTCCGACTTCTTCTTCTCAGGCTTCGTCTCCTCGGACTTGGCCTCGTCGTCGCCCTCGTCGGCCTCGGCGACCGGCGCGGCCGGCTTCTTCGGGGCGTTCGGCTCGGCCAGCTTCAACGGAGTGCAGGCGATCAGCGCGGTGACGAACGGAGCGAGGAGCAGCCAGCGGATCGGCATGCGGAGGGAGTACCCGCCACCGTCACGTGGGGCAAGCGCACGGGACGGTGAGCCACGTGTGCCACGCCGGGCGCACCGATCGCGGTGGGCTCACGTCATCGGCGCGAAAATCCTCGGCAAGAGGCGGTGGCCATCATCTTGCTCAGCGGTGGGCATGCGCCGGATGCCCCTCCTCCTTCTCGCACTGCTCCTCCCCGCCTGCGGAGGCCGGGTCGACCTACCGGGCGACGACCCGGGCACCGACGCGGGCACCGACACCGGCTCGGACGTCGGCACGACCTGCGCTCCCTCGGAATGCGGCCCCAACGCGCTCGGCGCTCCTGCCCCCTGCCCCGATGGAAGCTTGCCGGCCGACGTCTGTCGACGTGACTCGGACGGCGTGTGTCGGTGGACGAGCACGGGCTGTCCACCCGCCAAGAGCTGCGGCGCATCGGTGGGTGGCGCGTGTCCTGTCGGTCAGTACTGCAAGTTCGCGAGTTGCCCCGCACCGGGCTCGACCGGGAGCTGCGCCCCGACGCCGACCGCATGCCCGAAGCTCTACGATCCGGTCTGCGGCTGCGACAGGGTCACCTACAACAACGCGTGCGCCGCAGCGTTGGTCGGCGCGACGGTCGCGACCCCGGGCGCTTGCCCGACGACCAGGGGCTGCTTCTCGAACACCGAGTGCGGCAAGGGCGAGTTCTGCAAGATGGCCGATGGCCTCTGCGGAGCCACCGCGCCGACGCCCGGAGGGGACCCGAGCCCGCCCGAACCGACCCCGCCTGCTCCCGCCGGCACGTGCACCAAGCGGCCGTCGGGCTGCACCGATGTCTGGGATCCCGTCTGCGGCTGCAACTACGTCACGTACGGGAACCGCTGCGACGCGGAGTCCGCGGGTGCGAACGTGCTCCGCGTCGGAACGTGCGAGGGTCCGCCGCCGTCGCCGAGTTGCGGTGGTTTCGCTGGCACCACCTGCAGCTCGAAGGAGTGGTGCGACTACCCGACCACGACCTGCGGTGGCGCGGACGAGACGGGCACCTGCAGCCCGCGACCGAGCGCCTGCCCGAGCACCTGGGCCCCGGTGTGCGGCTGCGACGGCAAGACCCACGCGAACGAGTGCGTCGCCCACGCCAACGGCGTGGACATCACTTCGACTGGCCCGTGCAAGTGATCTAGCTCGCGCGCCGACCGTCCTTCCGCTTCACGCGGAGGATCGCGATCTTGGTCGAGTGCTCGAACGGCGCGGGATCCACGGGCGGCGTGGCGACGCGCGTCGCTGCGTATCCCTTCACGTCGTCGGGGACCGAAACGAGCTGTTCGATGGTGAGATAACCGCTCTCGCACATCGTCTCGAGCGTGCGGTGATACGCCGCTCCCGAGAGGAACAGCGCATTGTTGACCGCGACGAGCAAGCCGCCGTCGCCGATCAACGGGCGGACCTTGTCGAGCGCGCTCGTGGCCGAAGCGACGAGATCGATCTTCCCCTGCGCGGTTTCCGAGTGGAACGGCGGGTCGACGAACACACAGTCGAAGAGCGCATCTTCCCGCTTCAGTCGGCCGACCGCGACGAAGAAGTCCTCGGCGCGGAAATCGACCCGGCGCATCGGCCAGCCGTTCTTCGCGTAGGAGGCCTTCGCCACCTCGAGGAACTCTTTGTTGCGATCGACGTGGACGACCTCGCTCGCACCCGCGGCGCGCGCGGCCACGCCGAGGCTGCCGGTGTATGCGAAGGTGTTGAGCACCTTCTTGCCCGCGAGCGAGGCCTTGGCCCACGTGCGCAGGTGGCGGGTGTCGAGGTAGAAGCTGGCGTCGCGGTTCAGCTTCAACGAGATGGCGTACGCGACGCCGTTCTCGCGGATGGTGCGATCGAGCTCCTTGTCGGTACCGAAGAGCAAGGTGCCGTTGCGCGCCTCGGGTGTTTCGCCGCGCCGAACCTTCCACAACGCCGCGCGGATCCAGGGAAAGTGCTTTCGGGCGAGCGCGAGCACCGACTCGCACGCCGCGCGATCGCCCTTCGGATCTTCGGCGTGGTCGAAGATGACGAGCGTGCGCGCGTAGAGATCCACGACGAGCGACGGCGCCCCCTCGTAGAACCCTGCGAACAGGCGGATGGCCCCGTCGTGGCGGGCATCGAGCTCCCCGCGCGCCGCAAACGCCCGCTCCGCTGCCTTTTCGAGATCCATCGTTTCCTCGTAGGCCGCGGCGAGTGGGGCGCCAACTGGACACTGGAAGTCCGGGGCGCCGCAGCACGGTCATTCGACCGTCGTGCCGTCCATCGCATCGGTGCACCGCGCATGGGCCGCGACGAGTCGTGGCATCTCGGGGCAATCGCCGAACGTGCTGGTAAGCCACACCATCGCGTGGTCTGCACGGACGAACAACCTCAGGTCGAAGGGCTGCTGCGCGAGGCTGGCGATCGTCGTGATCACCGTGCGCGAGACGGTCGCGAGCACGCCTTTGTGCTCGAGCACGCAAGCGACCGCCGCGATACGCCCACGCATGTACTCGAACTGGCTCTTCAGCAGCTCACGCTCCGCGGCTCCCGGGACGGGCGTGGTCGCGGCGATGACGATCAACACGAGAATGCCGCGTCTGGTGCGAGCGTGCACGGCCTCCATCACCCGGACGAGCTCGATGAGCCGCGCTCCCGTACAGGGCCCCCGCCAGGTCACCACGATCACGTGGTCGACGGCGTCGATGGCGTAGGCCTCATCAGCAACGAGGACGGGCACGGGGACCATCTTACCCGCGCGCGCTCACCGCACGTGCGACGTTCGGGCGAACCGCGATACGGCCAGGCTCGACCCACAGCTTGCTGCCATCGGCTTGATCTCGAAGCTGGGATGCTCGCAGACCTACGGCAGCTCGCGACCGCCGAAGCTTTCGGTGACCTGCTGGAGACTGCCTCGCACCTCGACGAGGGCTACAACGTCCCGGCCGTCGCCGTCGCCGTCGCCGGTGCCGTTCTTGAATCGAGCCTCCGCATCTTGGCGAAGGCGAAGAACGTCACGTGGGCTGGTGCGAGCGGCATCAGCAAGATCAACACGGCGCTCTACACGGCGAACGTCTACGACAAGGTGGTCCACGGCGAATCGAGGCGTGGGGCAAACTCCGCAACAGTCGATCACGGCGTCTTCGCCCAGCCTGCCGACGTGGATGCGGGCGCCGTGGCCCGTATGGTCGGCGGCGTTCGCGACTTCGTGGCGAGATTCCGATGATGCCCGCAAGTCGGGCCGATCGTCGCGCCTCAGACCTTCTTCATAGCTCCGCGCCGCTTGACCGCCTCCAACAGGATCTGTCGTACGAGGTCCTCCATCGTCGCCACCCCGCTCTTCCGGAGAATGCTCTTGACCTCGACCGGTGCGTTGGCTTCGGCACGCCCTTTGTCGATTCGTACCAATCCGCCCCTTGGCCGCGTACCGCGTTGCTGACCGTCTCGGCCTCGACGAGGCTCCAGTCGAACCTCCTCGCGAAATCCGCCTCCACCTCCGCGAGATCCTCGTCGGGCTCGTAGTCGGCGAGCAAGCAGGCCACGCCGAAGGTCGCAAGCAGTTGTCCTGACGCGCACCCCTTCGGGATGTACTGCGCGTGATGATCGTTGCACGCGAGGTGAGCCGGGATGGTCATCTCGCCGCTCAGCATGAGGACCGGGATCCAGGCGTGGTGCTTCCGGAGGTGCGCGAGCACGACGGTGCCGTCGGGACCTTCGCCCAGGTTCAAGTCGATGATCGCACCGCAAAGGCGAACACCGCCGTCGATGATCTCGATCGCCTCCGTCCCCGACTTGGCGCCGAGGATGGGACGGTATGGCCGGAGGAGCCGACCGACCGACGTGATGACGTGCGGATGGTCATCGACGACGAGGATCGAACCGGACGCCCTCGCAGCTTGGTCTCCCCGGCGTGCACCTCGCGCTGGCATGCCTGCACATCGTGCGCTCGCACGCCCGCTTCTGTCGAGCGGTGAAGGTGGACACGTCATCGAGCTCCACGAGCGATCCGCGCAGGCCACCATGGGCTCGGGGCATGTGGGATCGGCCTCGAGCGCGAGCAATTCTTGCAGTTCCTCGTCCTCCAGGAGGCTCCCCGCCGTGAAGGGGCGCCCGCTCGGCAAGCGGATGCTTCGCACCCTCGCCTCGCTCGCGACGCCCGAGACCATCTTCCGCTGGTATCGCGACCTCGTCGCCCGTAAGTACGACGGCAGTCGCAACAGGAGCGCGCCGGGCAGGCCGCCGACGCCGGACGAGATCGAGAAGTGCCTGCTCGCGATCGCCCGAGAGAATCCCTCGTGGGGATACACACGCCTCCGCGGCGCGTTGGCCAACCTCGGACACCAGCTCGCACGCAACACCATCGCGCGGATCCTCGCAGCCAACGGCATCGAGCCGGCGCCACTGCGAGGGCGGACGATGCCGTGGAACACGTTCCTGAAGGCGCATCTCGGTGCGGTCGCTGCCGCCGACTTCTTCAGCGTCGAGTTCCTCACCCGCGGCGGCGTGGTCCGGTACCTCGTGATGTTCATGATAGACCTCAAGACCAGGCGCGTTCACCTCGCCGGGATCTCGAACAACATCGACGCCGCCTTCATGGCCCAGGTCGCGCGCAACCTCGCCGCCTTTCCCGAGGACTTCCTCGCCGGCATCCGAAAGCTCATCGTCGATCGCGATCCGCTCTACACAGCGCAGTTCGAGCGCATCCTGCGAGAGGCCGGCGTGGAGCTCCTGCGCCTGCCCCCGCGCAGCCCCAACTTGAATGCATTCGCGGAGAGGTTTGTTCGGTCCATCAAGTCCGAGTGCCTTCGCAAGGTCATCCCGATCGGAGAGACCCACCTCCGAGCGATCGTCCGCGAGTACCTCGAGCACTACCACCACGAGCGAAACCACCAGGGGCTCCAGAACGTCATCCCCTTTCCGCGAGGCCAGCCCTACGGCGCCAACGGAAGGGTCCGGCGGCGCGAGAGGTTGGGCGGCATCCTCAACTTCTACCGTCGCGACGCCGCTTGATTTCCGGCGTGATCGAGTTCTGGGACACTGCGGGGTGGCATCCTCAACTTCTACCATCGCGACGCTGCTTGATTTTCCGCGTGATCGAGTTCTGGGACACTGCGACACTACGGGTTCGTGTTCAGCACAGCATCGAAAGCCGCCTGGGGAGAGTCGCTGGTCGAGAAGTCGAGGTCGGGGTCCGACATGTGGACTTGCCAGCACTCAAACGAAATCCGAAACTTCGTGATCTTACCCGCCCGTGTTGCATTAAGCATGTACAGTCGCGGATGGAAGCAGCCTTTCGACCACCCATGACTGTCCTGAACACCCTTCTTGAGCGCTTGGCTCAGGCGAGTGCGCACGGCGGGATCACGGATGATGATACGTTTTCCTTCCCCTGAACCCTGCCCATCAACCAGCACAAGCTCAAGCTCGTCGGCCTGATCAAGGGCGCTGGCCGCTACGGCAGGCATTTCGCTGTACCGATCCGTCGGTGGCCCCTTCCTGCAACCGATCACGAGCAGTGCGAGGACAAGATGGGCGCCGGACCATCGCTGGGTACGAACGGGAACGCTCATGTCGTCCTCACAGCCATGACAGCGACCTCACCTTTCGCAACTTAGGGCCGAGAAGCCGCACGGCCGAACGCATGAAGGAGAACCGTCGCACTCGTAGAAGTACTCATCGTAGATGTTCACCGTGTGAGTCGGGTCGTCGGGCGTGAAGTAGTACAAGCCATGCGGGGATCGAACCCGCACGCCCGTCGCACCAGCAATCATGTTCATCAATTCAGGATGTGCGCCGAGTCCGCAGGCGAACCAGTCGACACGCCCACTTGGCGCGAAGCGCTTCCGGAGCAGCCGCAGTGCTGGCTCGACTGAAGCAAAGGTCGTTGCGTCGAACTTCGCCAAACAGTGCGTGCGTCCGCTTGCATCAACAGATACGTCCGGGCCCGTGCAGACATAGTATGGTTTGCAGCCCGCACATCCGTGACTTGCTATCGTCAGTGTTCCGATCTTCCCATCGCCGACCTTCGCGAGCACACCGGCGACCATGTCGTCGATGCTCGACGCGTTTATCGCGTCCGGGGCCGGTGTTCGGTTGACGAGATTTGACGTGGATGTCCAGTGCGCTCGCATCGCGCTTGTAGCCGACAGTGGATGTGTTCGTCGCCGAGAACGTGATGGCTGCGATGACCGCCACGACAGCCACCGTCTCCACCAGCGTCATGTGACCGCTCGGGTCCACCCGCATGATCGGGTTGTTCCCCGTGTACCGGAAGAACCCGTCGCCGGTCTCCATGGTGTCGCCCGAGACGAACCTCCCCATCCCCGGCGCGTACCAGCGCGCCCTCAGGTACTGGAGGCCCTGTGAAGCTCCCCCGATCGAGTAGACGGTTTCGTTATGCTGCCACCTTCTCGAACTTCTCGCTCATGAACTTCAACTCGAACTCGATCGGGCTGACGTAG
>Ga0208492_1000410_pt1 | contig 36743 bp, 34 predicted proteins | sample Subbioar_CSW14AB_FD_184820 | JGI IMG/M metagenome (GOLD analysis project Ga0208492, IMG submission 184820) | Serpentinite rock and fluid subsurface biosphere microbial communities from McLaughlin Reserve, California, USA - CR12Mar_CSW14AB (SPAdes) | ecosystem: Environmental > Terrestrial > Deep... | reverse complement strand
CCTCGTGTTCCTGGATTGCTTTCACAATCTGTGTCTCAGTAAATCTTGATTTTTTCATAACGACCTCCTTTTTAAAGTTAACAATTCTGTCAACTTTTAAGTGGCCGAACTTTGGGGGAGCTTACACTGTCACCCTAAAAAACGACACTGCAAAACTCGACTGACAAACAAAACATCGACAATTGCCAACGCTTCGTAAAATTAAAAGAGGTGCAAGCCAACACACAAAGCCAACGCTTTTGCACCACATTTAATTTTACCCAACCGCACAAGAACAGACATCAAAAAAAGCACAAAAACTTTGGGCATTTAAAAAATTTATCGTAATATTGCAATATTAAATTTGACAATAATAATGGGAGCGACAAAAACGGACCACTTTACTGACCAACAAAACCAGATTGCGACCATCGCAAAAGCTTTGGGACATCCTGCAAGAGTGGCGATTATCGAATATCTTTTAACCGTGGACACTTGCATTTGTGGCGATATTGTTAACGAGTTGCCATTGGCACAAGCTACCGTTTCGCAACATTTGAAAGAACTAAAAAACGCAGGGCTCATCAAAGGCAATATTGAAGGCAACGCCATTTGTTATTGTATTGACGAAAACACGTTTAGCATTTTAAAGACATATTTCTCTAACATCATTACAAAAGTTATGGAACAAAAATGCTGTTAACTTTTTTTTAAATTAAACAATCGTAATATTGCAATAAAACAAATTAAATTTTCAAAATAATGAAACTATCAAACATCAAAGAAATTTTACCAACATTGGAAAATGTGGAATTTCAACTCGAAAACGGAGCTTTTGTACCGGAACATTTTCACGTTACAGAAGTGGGACAAATCACTAAAAACTTTATCGATTGCGGTGGTGTAATCCGTACCGAAAAAGTGGTCAACTTTCAACTGTGGAATGCAGACGATTTTGAGCATCGCTTAAAACCAACCAAACTTTTAAACATCATCCAACTTTCGGAAGAAAAATTGGGTATCGAAGATGCAGAAATTGAAGTGGAATACCAAAGCGACACCATCGGAAAATACGACTTGGAGTTCAACGGAAAAACATTTGTAATGAAAAGCAAAACCACGGCTTGCTTGGCACAAGATGCTTGTGGTATTCCATCTGAAAAACAAAAGAAAAATTTGACTGAATTGAATGTAAATCAAGCCAATGCTTGCACACCTGGTGGAGGTTGTTGCTAAATTCAATATAAAAAATAAAATTAATTCATAATTTATATCAAGATGAACATTGCATTATTCAGCGACATTCACGCTAATTTACCTGCATTAGAAGCATTTTTTGCAGATGTGGAAAAGAGAAATCCAGACAGTATGTATTGTTTGGGCGATTTGGTGGGCTATAATATTTGGCCAAACGAAGTGGTAAACGAAATCCGTAAAAGAAAAATACCAACCATCGCAGGAAATTACGATTTTGGCATTGGAAGAATGAGCAACGAATGCGGTTGTGCTTACAAAACAGACATCGAAAAAGACAACGGAAACATCTCTATTTCATTCACCAATTCTTTGATGAAAGAGGAAGAAAGAGCCTATTTGCGTACACTTCCAGCTCATATCAAAGTAGAATTTCAATTGAATGAAGATAAATTGAATTTGCTTTTGGTACACGGAAGTCCGTGAAAAATAAACGAATATCTTTTTGAAGACCGTGAAGAAAAAAGTATGCTTCGCATTATGGAGCAAGCCGATGCAGATATTTTGTGTTTCGGACATACACACAAACCGTATCACAGAATTTTAAATTCGGGAATTGATGGACAAAATCATTTCAGACACGCCATCAATATTGGTTCGGTAGGAAAACCAAAAGACAGTGATGTAAGAGGCGGTTATGTGATGCTTACCATAAATGAACAAAGCTCTGTATTGGATAAAGACAGCATCAGTGTAGAATTTATACGCTTTGATTATGATATTGAACGAGCAGCAAAAGCAGTAGAGGAAAGTCCGCTACCCAACGAGTATGCAGACAATTTAAGACGTGGTTATTAATCATTAAAAATGAAGAAATGAACATTCCAAACGATTTATTCTATTCCAAAGAACATACTTGGGTGCGTATAGAAAATAATATTGGAACAATTGGTATTACAGATTTTGCCCAAAGTGAATTGGGCGAAATCGTGTATGCCGATGTGCCAAATGTTGGCTATAATTTTAAACAAGACGAAGTTTTCGGTTCTGTTGAAGCCATTAAAACCGTGAGTGATTTATTTATGCCTTTGTCTGGAAAAGTACTTGAAACCAACAAATTACTTTTAAAAGAACCAACATTGGTAAACAGCGAACCTTTTGAAAATGGCTGGATGATAAAAATAGAAATTGAAAACAGCCAAGAAATTGAAAATTTATTAACAGCGGAACAATACGCTAACCTTACAAACAGATAGAAAATGCAACCAAAACTAAAATTCCTAGACCGATACCTCACGCTTTGGATTTTCCTCGCAATGCTTTTAGGTGTTGGTTTGGGCTATGTTTTTCCAAATATTTCAAACGTTACCAACTCACTTTCTGTTGGTGCAACCAATATTCCATTAGCAATTGGACTAATTTTAATGATGTATCCACCTTTGGCAAAAGTGGATTATTCGTTATTACCAATGGCGTTTAAAGACAAAAAAGTAATGTCTGTTTCGCTGATATTAAACTGGATAATTAGCCCGATTTTAATGTTTGTTCTCGCCATTATTTTCCTCAAAAATGAGCCCGATTATATGGTGGGTTTAATCTTGATTGGCTTGGCAAGATGTATTGCAATGGTGATTGTATGGAGTGATTTGGCAAAGGCAAACAGAGAATATACAGCTATGTTAGTGGCTTTAAATAGCATTTTTCAATTGGTGTTTTATAGTTTTTATGCTTGGCTTTTCATCAATATTTTACCTCAAAAAATGGGTTTCGGAAATTTCAATATTTCTGTACCAATGAAAGATGTTGCCGAAAGTGTTTTTATTTATTTGGGCATTCCGTTTTTGGCGGGGTTTTTAAGTCGCTATTTTTTAATAAAATCGAAAGGCATTGAATGGTTCAACAGGAAATTTATTCCAGCCATTTCGCCCATTACTTTGTACGCTTTGCTTTTTACCATTGTATTAATGTTCAGCTTAAAAGGCGATAAAATTTTAGAATTACCAATGGATGTGGTAAAAGTTGCGATTCCGTTAGTCATCTATTTTGTATTAACTTTTTTTGTGAGTTTCTTTATCAGCAAAGCATTAAAAGTACCTTACGACAAAAACGCATCGATTGCATTTACCGCCACAGGAAACAATTTTGAGTTAGCCATTGCCGTTGCCATTGCCGTTTTCGGATTACATTCGCCACAAGCATTTGTAGGCGTTATTGGGCCATTGGTAGAAGTGCCTGTTTTGATTTTGTTGGTAAGAGTGAGTTTCTGGTTAAAGAAAAAATATTATTCAGACAATGTGAGGTAATAGACAAACCAAAATCCCACGCTTTTGGTAGCACATTTGCATTTTTAGACAACGCCCAAAGCCAACAAAAAATGCAAAAGAGCTACCAATCCAACGCACCACAGCCCGACAAAATAAAAGGCCAAACAACGATGCGAAAAGAAGGGCGAACAGCTAACAAGGTATTGGCGTAATGGCGGCTGAAGTGCTAAATTCAAGTTCAGTTCTTCGATTAACTTTTGTACAAAGATGAACATTTGTGCTTCGATTTCCGCCACTACGCCAATACCAAAACCGTTAGCCGCTATTTTACCGTTTAAATTTCTAAGAAAAGCTGTACTTTTAATCCTCAAGAGATACAAGATGTCTAAAGAAGAAATTAAATACGAAATCAGCAAGGTTCTGGATCATTTTTCAGCCAAAGCTTTGGCTGAACTTTTGGCATTTTTAAAAGAATTAGATTCAAAGCATCAATCCGGGCCCTCAACCGATTCTTTGCTAAGCAGAATTCTTACTGAAGACAAAGAGTTATTAGCGAAACTGGCCCAATGATTTCTTTCCACGAAGTTGAAAATATTCATCGACTCCTTATTTCTGAATTTGGTGGCTCACACGGCATCAGAGATAAAGAATTATTAGACTCCGCTTTAGCCAGACCTTTTCAAACATTCGACGGAAAGGAACTTTACTCTACTCCTATAGACAAAGCCGCCTCATTAATCGAAAGTATTCTTATAAATCATCCGTTCGTTGATGGTAACAAAAGAACAGGTTACGTTTTAATGCGACTGTTGTTATTAGGCAATGACATAGACATAAATGCTACTCAAGAAGATAAATACGCTTTTGTTATCAGCATTGCCTCTGGTCAATCAGAATTTGATGACATTATCAGCTGGCTAGCTTCGCATACAATTAAAATTAGCGGCTAACAAGAGGCTTTGCAAAAGTGGGGCGACAGAATTTGGCCCATCAGCAGTAAGAATTCTGACCCGTCTTCAGTAATTTAGCTTAAGCTAATCGGGTCTTTAGTGACCAAGACGGCAGCAGGAATTCTATTTCCCAACCTTCGCAAAGCCCTTTACGTTAGCAGTAATATCATAAAACCGGTTACAAAAAAGAAACACGACCGAAAAACATAAATTCGTAGCATATAGACATCAATAATGGAGAATCGTTTTACGGAACTAATTTGGCTTATAAAATAATCACGGACTAAGTCAACGAAAGAATTACGATTTCACTACATTTGATAGTATCAAATGATACTATCAAATGAAGCCCCCTTACAACATAACAGGCGAAATTGTTAGGTTGGTTAGTGAAATCTCGCATAAGATTGGAGAGGTAAACGCAAGCTTTCTAACTAAACAGTCACCCGAGTTACGTAAGACAAATCGTATCAGAACAATTCAAGCCTCTCTAGCAGTAGAGGGAAACACTTTATCTGTTGGACAGATTACGGCGATCATTGAAAACAAAAAAGTTCTGGGTCCGTCAAAAGATATTCAAGAAGTTACCAATGCCATTGAAGTGTACAATCAACTCAACAAGCTGAACCCCTTCAGCGAAAAATCTTTTTTGTTAGCACATAAAATATTAATGAGCGGTTTAATTAAAAATTCGGGCAAGTATCGAACTTCTGGCGTTGGGATTGTAAAAGGCTCTCATCTTGCTCATTTAGCACCACCCGCTAGTAATGTTTCTTTCTTAATGAAAGACTTATTTACCTACCTAAAAAAAAGTGATGAACTCATGCTTATTAAAAGCTGTGTGTTTCATTATGAAATGGAATTTATTCATCCATTCTCTGATGGTAACGGCAGAATGGGAAGACTTTGGCAAACGCTTCTATTAATGAATGAATATCCTTTGTTTGAATTTCTACCGTTTGAAACGCTGATCAGTAAAAATCAAAAAAAATATTATCATGCGCTTTCTACCAGTGACAAACAAGGTAATTCAACTTTTTTCATAGTGTTTATGCTTACAATTTTGAGCGAATCGCTTGATGAATTACTTGCAGAAAGACCTGGTCCACTCTCTAGTGCTGACAGAATTCGCATTTTTCTGTCAAACGGAATTCAAGAGTTTACGCGAAAAGATTATTTAGGTTATTTCAAAACGATTTCGTCGGCAACAGCCAGCCGTGATTTAGCAATGGCCGTAAAAGATCGCCTGATTAAAAGAATAGGCGATAAGAACAAAACTGTTTATCAAATAAAAGATACGCTTACTCACAACTGATGCTGCTGCGCATACAACACCATCATCGCCGTATTTTTCAGATCCAGCTTTCTTAGAATGTTTCTACGATGGGTGTCTACCGTATACGTACTCAAAAATAATTTTTCCGCTATTTCATGACTGGTCAACCCTTGTGTGATCAGGTGGATGATTTCTTTTTCCCGCTTGCTCAGCACATCTTCATGTTTGGCGGTGGTGGGCTTTTCCGGTGCCCACATGAAGATTTCTTGTCCCGCTACCGACTCCTGTATGGCTTCCAGTAATTCGTCTGAAGAAAGGTTTTTGATTAAATAGCCTTTTACACCCGCTGTCTTACACTGATAAATAATATCATTATCATGTTCCATGCTCAATATCAGAATAATGGCTTTCGGAAATTCTTGTAAGATGGTGGCTGCTACTTCTGAGCCTTTTCCATCCGGCAAATGATAATCCAACAACAACACTTCCGGTTGCTTCGCTTTGAATAGGGCAATGGTTTCTGCCGCACTGTGCGCCGCTCCTGACCATGTAATCCAATCAATCTCTTTGGTGACACTTTGTATACCTTCTGCAAAAATTTTGTGATCATCTGCAATGGCAACACTTACTTTTCTCATGTTATCTTTTTTCGTTTTCCATAGATACATCAATAATAACCGTAGAACCGAGGTGACTGGAATCCAAATTTATCTTTCCATTCATATACTGCACACGCTGTCGAATACTTTTCCAGCCAATCCCTTCTTCTTTTCCTCTATCAAATCCTTTGCCGTTATCTTCTACCAGCAAAGTTAGTTTGTTCATTTTTTCATCTTCCCAAATCTCTATCGTTACTTCTGAAGCTTCTGCATGTTTTTTGATATTGTGTAGCAGCTCCAAAACAATTCTATACAATGCCGCCTCTGTTCGCAAAGGATATCTATTCTTCAATTGACTTGTATACCGAATCTTATAGCCTTCTCCACTGTTCCATCTGGCAACCGTTTTTTCCAATATTCTATCCAATCCTTGTTCCTGCAGTTGTACAGGCATTAGATCGTGCGCGATATTACGAAGATCTGTTACCGCCATATCCAACTGTTCTCCTATCCAATGTTGCGTTTGCGGGTCTGATTTTAAACGATGATCCGCTCCAATTCTGATGCTCCCTAACAAGCCTCCCAATCCATCATGCAATTCCCGAGCCAATCTGTTTCTTTCTTCCTCTTGTGTTTGTATCATCTTATCTGCTACTTCCCTTTTTTCTTTTTCCAACGCCTGCATCGCCAGGTCTTTTTCTTTTTTATACAGGTTGTATCGTTGTGAAAGACCAAAGGATAAAATAGTACTCTCTCCTAAAAAACCAACCGGAGAGCCATACATATTTGCAAAGAACATCCAGTTGCCGCCAAGATTGTACTGCGACAAGAGCAATAGTAAAATATACACTCCGAAAAAACCCAATGCCGATAAAAAGAAAAGAGCCAATGTTTTTTGTTTGGCATAGCTTTTCCAGATAAAGAGAATGATAAGCACCAGTGCCCCAATCCAAATAATATTCATGCTGGTAAGAAACACATAGCGCATGATTGTTGAACTGTTAGAATAATCTGTGACCAATAAGCCAACACTGGAGATCACCATTAACAACTGAACAATTCTGATCGCCCTTCTATACAAGGGCTGTGTGTTTTGTATGGTAAAAAACCTTGCGGTTAATTCCAGTAAAAAGATATAAGAGATGTTGGAGAAAAAGGGGCGCGCTTTGGCCGTAAAATCTGTCCATTCCGGCCAGAAATATCGAAATCCCATTCCCCATTGTGAAACAATCCATAAAACAGAAAAAGAAACATAGAGGATATAAAAAAAATGAATCGGGTCTTTGAGTGAGATCCAAAGAAATAAATTCAGCATCAACAGCAATACGATCCACCCCAAGAACATCCCATGAAAGAAATTTCTATTGGCGAGATAGGGGGCCAATGCTGTTTCTCCGATCAACCTTAATGGTATGTTGAGTGATTCTCCCTTCTTGTCTACACGCATCAAAATACGTTGCTGTTTTGGTTCTATAGGAAACCAGTAATCGGGATCATCGAAAATCCTTTTTGCATAAGGATAGTAGTCGCCCGATACATAGGTTTGCTTCCATTTCCCGTTTTCTTCTTCATAAATACGGAGATCATTGATATGCGGATTGGCAATTTGTAACCAGCTCTTTTCTGTCGGTGAAATGTTGGTCAATACCCACCAACGATATTGAGTAAATCCTGCGTTGAAAAATCCATCTGTAATTTTTTCAGGGTGTTTCTGTATTTGGTCAAATGCTATTTCCGGCGAATAATTAGCAGAATCCGGCGTGACTAAAAATTCGGGCGTCATTAACCGGTCACTAAACTGCGTAAGCCTATAAGCACCAAACATGGTGAATAGAAAGAGCATGATAGCTCCGCTTATAAGAAGGAGTTTATTACTATTGGATCTTAAAAACATATTGGGGTGAAAATCCGTACCATAACAATACGAAAAAAGCCCGGAATCCGGGCTTTTTGTTTGACTGTTTTATTGGTAAGCAGGTGGATGCATCTCGTCCCATCCGGTTGCTTGTTGATAGGCTTTTGCTGCAGCCAGTATACTCGCTTCGTCAAATAATTTTCCGATGAGGGTAATACTGGTAGGCGTATTGAATCTTTTATCAAACCCCGTTGGAAAACAGACCACCGGATGTCCGGTGAGATTGGTGATGGCCGATTGGTTTCCGCTCCCCCTTGTTGGACAAATAATCACATCAAACTGATTGATGACTTCATTTACTTTTTGCATCAGTAGTAAACGATGTCTGTTGGCGTTGATGTATTCAACCGCGGGAATCAATCTTGATACACGGAAAGTATTCGGCCAATCAAATGAAAATTGTCGGGTCATTAAATCATCAATGTCTTTTCTGGTAAAATCATCAAATGCAGCTGCACATTCTGCGCTAATCACCACATCCATAATATTGAATGGATACACTGCACTATCCGGGAAATCGACCGGAATCAATTCTACCCCCATGTTGCGATAGGCTTCAAGCACTTTCAATTCTGTTCTGCTCGTATCTGTAATTCTATCGAAATAATTTTTAGCATAACCGATACGCATTTTTTTGATGTCTGTATTCGGCTTGTAATTGAATGGCATGTTCACCGCACTCTTGTCTTTCCCATCTGTCCCTTTGATATAATAATAAACGATGGCGGCATCTTCAGCACTTCTGCAAATTGGACCCGCTTTGTCCAAACTCCAGCTCAATGTCATCGCTCCCGAACGACTGATAGCCCCGAATGTGGGTCTCAGTCCCGTGGCTCCACAAGTAGATGATGGTGAAATGATGGAACCCCAGGTTTCTGTGCCGATAGCAAAAGGAACAAGCCCCGCTACTGTTGCTGATGCAGAACCCGCCGATGATCCGGATGATCCGAATCTTGTGTTCCATGGATTTTTGGTTCTACCGCCATACCAATAATCACCCATGGCCAATGCGCCGAGTGTAAACTTGCCTACCAAAACCGCTCCCGCTTCTTTTAGTTGTGTGTACACATACGCGTCTTCGTCTATCACTTGATCCTTATATGGTTCAGCTCCCCATGTTGTTTTGGTTCCTTTTACGGCAAACAGATCTTTGAGTCCATAAGGAATCCCGTGTAGTGGGCCGCGGTATTTTCCCGCAGCTATTTCCGCATCAGCCTTGGCCGCCTGTTCGAGGGCAATGGATTCAGTAATGGATATCACACACTGCAAGCTGTCGCCGTATTTTTTGATACGATCGATAAAGAATTTTGTAAGCTCCGCAGAACTAATCTTTTTATTCTTGATCAGTGATGCCAATTGTGGAATGCTGTACCAAGCCAATTCGTTTTTGTTCGCAGGTAAAGAAACATTCTTGGGAATACCCCAATCTATTTTTTCTTGTTTGGTATTGAATTGCATCCCCGGAAGAATAGCGCTGTGTGCAAATGCCGGCTGTGTGCTGTTATTCAGACTCTGTTGGTGCATGCGCTGAAACACCGTTACATTTTCTTTCACGCCTGCATACATGGTATCGATTTCTTTCTGTGTAAAATTCAGATCGAATAATCGAGCGGCGGCAGGAATATCTTTTTTAGATAGCGTGTCTTGCGCCTGAGCTTCAGCGCCAACAAAAAGCGCCAAACAAATCCAAAAAAATCTCATGGTATTCTATATTATTAGTTTTTAAAACAATTTCATTTTCTACTTACTTGTTTCTTGGAACTTCCTTCTTGATTCTTTATTCATCATTCTTTATTCTTCTCACCCAAAGATATTCATCCAATAAAACATTGTTTTTGATAATGGCTTTTTGTCGTATCGCTTCCAGATAAAATCCATTCTTCTGTAACACACGCATGGATGCTTTGTTGTGTTGAAAGGTATTGGCTTCTATTCTTACAACATCCATTTGCTCCTCCACATATTTACAAATGAGTTTACAAGCTTCAGTAGCAATGCCCTTTCCCCAATAAGGTTCACCAATAAAATATCCAATCTCTATATTTTTTTTGTAAACATCTTCTTTCAAAATGCAGCCTGTTCCTCCTACTAGTTTTTCATCAGCGATAATGGCAAAATTTAATGGCGGGTTTTCTGCCGCTGTTTTTGCGATCCATTGCATAGCATCGCTGACGGTATATGGACTTGGAAAAAAATCCCTTACTTGGTTCCAGATGTTTCTGTTATTGGCTACTGACGCCAATGCTTGAGCGTCTTGCATTCGCCAACGTCTCAATTCAACGGTCATCATCCTGCTTTTTAATAGAGCGGTTTAAATATTCACTGTAATCCGGTAATTGTGTTTCGTATTCTTCGTGCATGAAGGGTGATGTAATCAGAAAGTCTGCGGTTGCTCTATCGCAGGCCATGGGTATATTCCACAAAACACATAAACGAAGCAGGGCTTTTACGTCGCTATCATGTGGTTGTGCTTCCATGGGATCCCAGAAAAAGAACATCATGTCTATTTCTCCATTAGCGATCATGGCGCCAATTTGTTGATCGCCGCCCATCGGACCACTCATGAGTTTTCTAACCGGACGATCGATCTTTTCTTCAATAATTCTTCCGGTTGTTCCTGTTGCAAACAGCTCATGTTTTGATAAAACGGTTCTGTTATGAACCACCCATTCCATCAGGTCGGCTTTTTTATGATCGTGAGCAACCAGCGCAATTCTTTTTCGCTTGCCCAATTTTTTTATTGCAGTCATCGTTTCTTCTTGATACGTTTTACCGCATTAAGGTAACCGATTTTTAGTTGTGGTTTCGTGTTATTTTATATTGAACTGCGCAATATGCCAGCAAAGGGTGTAACAAAATTATCAACAAGAGGATCGACGATTTTACATGCAGCATCGATAAAAGAATCGTCAATAAGATCAGGTATAATGGATACACTATGAGTAATATGCCAAACATGACAGAATCAAAAAAAACGGTGCCTTTTGTTTTTGCATAGACCGCTTTCTTAATGAGCGTATACAATGGAATATGCAAAAAGAATCCGATCAATGCAGGAATGGCGAGCGGTATTCGATAATGGGTCTGAGACACGCGCGGTATTTGTATGATTCCGGATATTTGTTGATAGAGTCTCTCATTAAAATATTGAAAATTCTTAGCATCATCTTCATAGGGCAAGAGCTGCTTCGCTTCAATGGGTTCTGCTAAATGAAGTCTGATATGTTTACCAAAAGCGGTAAAGCTGTTATACGATACAGTAACGGGCATCACACGGAGTGGATGTTGTGCTTTTATAACCGATAAAGCAATTCTGGCCGCCCCCTTTTTAAAGGGTTGAAGACTATGCGTATGCAAACAAATGCCTTCAATAAAAATCAGCACGATCTTGTTTTGTTGTAATAATTCGGCAGAACGTTCAATGGCATACTCGTTTTTGTGCAGGTTTTCTCTTCCCTCGCTGATCCGGTAAATCGGGATCATGTGTAAGAGTCTGAGCAAACGGTTGTGCCAGGGTTTCCGAAACGCATCGCCCCGGGCCAAAAAGTGGATCGGTTCTTTAAAATGGGCGGCAATGATGATGGCATCCAAGAATGAGTTAGGATGGTTTGCCACCAATAATAGGGGGCCTTTTTGCTCTAAGTATTGCGGGTGTATGATTTCCTTGTTTACACAAAATATGCGCAACGCGAGTCGTATTGGCAGTTTGATGAGGAAATACAACAATGGGTGAATTTTCTATAAAGTAAGCCTATGTTTCTTTTATTCGCTTGAAAATCAATGAAAAATCGATGTTTAATTAGTTGTTTTCTAATTAATAATAGTAGAACACTTAAAAGAGGTGTTCTTTTATATACAAAAGCCGCTTTCTTTCGAAAGCGGCTCATTTACTAACCCATCTCAAAAAACAGATTTATGCTTCATTCGTAGCCCTGGCTTCTGCCACTTTGGCCCTGATCTTGGCTTCAATTTCGTTAGCGAGTTCGGGGTTATCATGCAGTAATGTTTTTACCGCATCTCGACCCTGACCCAGTTTATTGCTCTCATAGCTGAACCAGCTACCGCTTTTTTGTACGATGCCAAGTTCAACGCCCATATCAATGATCTCTCCCATTTTACTGATACCGCCACCAAAAATGATATCGAATTCGGCTGCGCGGAATGGGGGAGCTACTTTATTTTTTACAACCTTTACTTTCACGCGGTTACCCACGGCTTCATCACCATCTTTGATCTGCGTCATTCTACGGATATCCAGACGAACCGATGCATAGAATTTTAATGCATTACCGCCGGTGGTGGTTTCCGGATTACCGAACATGACACCAATTTTTTCACGCAGCTGATTGATGAAAATGCAGACGGTATTGGTTTTATTAATTGTTGCGGTTAATTTTCTCAATGCCTGACTCATCAAACGAGCTTGCAGACCCATTTTGCTATCGCCCATTTCGCCCTCCAATTCACCTTTTGGAACCAATGCGGCAACAGAGTCAATTACGACTACATCCAATGCTCCGGAGAGAATCAAGCGATCTGCGATCTCTAATGCCTGCTCGCCATAATCCGGTTGAGAGATCAACAGATTATCTACATCTACACCCAATTTCTGCGCATAGCTGCTATCAAATGCGTGTTCCGCATCAATGATGGCACACATGCCTCCTTTTTTTTGCGCTTCGGCAATAACGTGTATAGCAACCGTTGTTTTACCGGATGATTCCGGTCCATATATTTCGACGATCCTTCCTTTAGGTAATCCACCAACGCCTAGCGCCGTATCCAGACCGATGGAGCCCGTGGAGATCACTTCCATCGCATCCTGCGTGCGTTCGTTCATCATCATCACACTTCCTTTTCCAAAATCCTTATCGATCTTGTCGATCGTCAGCTTCAGCGCTTTTAATTTTTCTGCGTTACTCATGGTTTTTTGTTTTTTGAGATAAATGGGATTGTAAAAATAATCCTTTTTTTGAATTAAACTAATTTTTTTAGTAAAATTTAGCTAATTCATTTAGTTGAACCCGTTTTCTCCTTGTGAGGACATAAAAGTAGGGGTTTCGGTTCTTGCTGTTATAGCGTATTTATACGCATTTTTCTGACAATGCGCGCGTGTTGCTAATGGGCTCAAGCAACAATATAACTTGAGGCTTGTAATAGGCCGCTGATTTTCATGATCATCATGATTTACGCGGATTGGATGGTGCTTGTAGCTTGCCGCCTGAAGCTTACAGCTAATAAGTATTCGGCATATTCTCATCCACACAAATAATATGGGCCGCAGATTTTCATGATCATCATGATTTACGCGGATTGGATGGTGCTTGTAGCTTGGGGCCTGAAGCTTGCCGCTAATAAGTATTCGTCATATCCTCATCCACACAAATAATAAAATCAGCTTTTCCGATGTGTTCTTTATCGAGTTGATGAATATTCTTTTGTGATACCGTACTAATGGTTACGATTTTCAAAGATGGATTTTGTTTTTTCAGGTACCAATTGATGCCATCATAATAATCGGAATGATACGCGCCATTATAATGAATCAGTAATGTTCCGGGACGATGGTACTTCAATATAAAAAAAGCCATGGTCGCATCTTTCAACGCTTGTGCTTTGGGTAAATTTTCACCGCCATGTCCACCCATCATTTCGATCATTTTTTTGTAGCCGGGTAATTCTGCATCATAAGCAATGGGCAAGGGGGCCATCCATGTTTTTTCTTTGGCAGATATCGTATCCAATACTGCAAATCCACCCCTCGACACCATCGATGCATATCTTCTCGGAACATTGGTAGCAGCAAACGCAATTTTATTTTCTTTCGCAAAATTCACCAATGGGGCATAATCTGTTGGATAGTTTTTCCAGAGTCTGGCCATCGAATCCAATTGTTTTTGTTTGATGGTACCGGCCAAGTATAAATCAAGCGCTTCCTGATTGTCTTGTTCAAACATTTCCGCCCCTAAGACAAGCTCTCTTTTTTCTTTTAGGTCTTTGGTCACTTCCAATTGCAGCCAGTGTGCGATAGCATTGTTGTGGTATTCACCAAAGAGCAACACATCTTTATCGGTTAATCGCTTCAGCATTTTTTCATAGCTGAGTTTTTTCCCTTTCGCATCATACAATACATAAGGCTGCTTTTTTTGTGCGAATAGAGAAAGAGAAAGCAAGAGTGTTGTTATCAAAAAAATGTGCTTCATACCATGCAATGTAAACAAAAACCCTGTGCCGTACTCCGTTCCTCTGTGGCAAAAAAACCACGGAGATACACAGAGTACGGCACAGAGTTGCGCAGAGGCTTTAGCGATTGTATTCGCTTCGCCAGTGGAATTGCTTTTCGGCGAGGCGATATTGTTTGTTGGTTCGTTTGAGTCTTACAAAAACCGTGTCTCCTTTCACAGGACCACGTAAAAGAATAGTGCCACTATCGGGTATAGAATATTTGAGTGTAAACAAACTATCTGATTGTTTGCCGGCCCACCTGAACTCGATCTGTTGTTGGGTACTGTCTACAAAATAGCCGAAATAAGACCTTCCATAAGCCTTTCTGAACAAAGTATCTGAACTGATCATGCTGCCCGTGATTCCGGGTTGTAGAATGAATTGGGTCCATCGTGTTGAGTCTCCAACAATTGCCGGAATGGTATCCTTATTGATCACAAAATCAGCTACATCATAAATACCGGAACGAATGGGTTTTTGATCACTTGTATTTTGCATATCAACATAGCGCTGATAGTTGAAATAAGTGGGAACGATAATAATAAGGATCACAAATAAACCCTTCAATACATAACGAGTGACGCGCTGCCATTTTTTGGTAATCGTTATCTCATATAAACTACTTATTGGCGCAGTTTGATTGAATACAAAAAACGAGAGTATTCTTTTATATTCCTGCAACACCAGAAAAAGAGACATCACTACAAGATGTGTAGAAAATAGCTTTACCGGAATATCATAGCTATAGTTCATCGCCATTACATTGGTAAATACTGCCAGCGATACCATGGCGCCCAGTGTAACCGTTTTTCGATTGAATAATAATAATCCGGCGAACACTTCTGCTACTCCGGAAAAAACCTGATAGGGTGTAGAATAACCAATAAACATCCATGAAAAACGCATCGGCAAATATTCTCCTAGGGGTGTAGCGAGTTGACTCAAAGAAGGAAATATCATTTGCAATGCAAAAATCTTGATGATACCATAACCAAAACAAGTCATGGCTACTTGGTAACGAACGACTGTTACCAATAAATAATTCCAGCGTGGGTACGCTGATTTATTTCTGTCTACCAACGACCATATTGCTGCTGCTATCAGAGAAAATAATGTAAAGAACCAGAGATGTGTCCAAGCCCAAGATGTATCGCCACTTCCATTGAGTGGCACTAGCTCTTTGTATACTTTGAATATAAATCTATTTGCAAACTGAACGAGCTGATCTTGCAGCCAATACCAGGGAACCGTGACTTCTGCTACATATGGAATGTTCTCCAGCCATGTCCATGGGGCAATCGAGATCATCAAATAGATAAAGAAAAAACGGAAGAGGAATTTTTGTGTGAAGCTCCAGCTGGTATTCATACGCGTTGGTTGGTTGGTTGTATGAATTTAATAAAAAAGGCGGAGGATGTTTTACTATCCTCCGCCTATTGTTTATTTATTGCCACAGAGGGCACAGAAAATCACTGAAAAAGATATTACCAACCGATTCCATAATCTTCTCCATGATTGCTGCTGCCTCCCCAGAAACTACCATGTCTCCAATCAAACCAAATCGCATTGATGGGGCCGCTGGTGCGGTCTTCGAAACTGAGTGTATAGCCCATGCTACGCAATTCTTTTCTTACCCAATCCGGAGTATTACTATGTAATAAAAGATTTCCTGCCCGCGGTGCACGGTCTGATGTTTTATTACCGCCAAGCGATAACCACAATTGATTGGTGTTGATGTTTGCTGCTTCACTCGCTTCTTGTACGGTCATTCCAAACTCAACCATATTCAGGAAAAACTGTAAAAGGTTTTGATCTTGCGTATCTCCTCCCTGTACCGCAAATGATAGCCATGGTTTTCCATCTTTCAGTGCCATAGATGGGGTGAGTGTTACACGCGGTCTTTTTCCCGGTGCTACTACATTGAATGGATTGATCGTTGAATCCAATACAAAACTCTGCATGCGTTGACTCATGCCTACTCCTGTTCTACCGGCAATACATGCCGGCAACCATCCGCCACTCGGTGTAATAGAAACAACCCATCCTTCTTTATCAGCTGCTTCTACCGATGTTGTTCCCATCCATAAGGCTTCTTTGTATTCGGCATCATTCAACATCGCTGTTTGTCTTTGATCATGTGTGGGAGCAAAGCCTCTTTTACTACTGGTATCTTTCACATCATATCCTCTGCTCTTTAATAAACCGATATACGGATTTGTTTTTCCTTCAAATGGATAAGGATCTCCCGGACCCGCATTCGCATCGTTTCTATCCATACGCATTTGCGCAGATCTTTGTTTTGCATAGGCTTTGCTCAACAACCCCTTCATGGGTTCTTCCGGAGGAAAATAAGAATCGCCATAATAAAAGTCTCTGTCTGCAAAACTTAAGTTCATCGCCTGATAAATGGTGTGTATGTAACGAGCAGAATTATATCCCATACTCTTCAGATCAAAATTTTCTAAGATGTTCAAAGCCTGCAACAAAACCGGACCCTGTGTCCACTGTTTTAATTTGTACACTTCAATGCCTTTGTAATTGGTTTGAAGCGGTTCTTCTTCGATGGGTTTCCAATTGGCGAGATCTGCTTTGGTGATGAGTCCGCCCTGCTCTTGTGCTCCTCTCACAAACTCATCCGCAATATCTCCTTTATAAAAACGATCGTATGCTGCATAGATCGCTTCTTTTCTACTTTTGCCCGCTTTCAGTGCATTCTGTTCTGCTTCCACCATTTTAGTGAGTGTGTTCAATAAATCTTTTTGTACAAATATTTCTCCGGCCTCGGGTGCTTCTCTTTTTTCTCCCGGATGTGTTAAAAAAACTTGCTTACTATACGGCCATTGTTTGATCTGTTCTTTTCCTCTCTCTATACTATTCGCTGTTTGTGCTTCAATCGGATAACCGGCTGCCAGATCCATTGCCGGCGCTAATACCTCTTTCAAACTCATGGTACCATACTCTGCCAACATATAACAAATTCCTCCAGGAGTACCTGGTGTTGTAGCCGCTAACGGACCATATTGTGGCGGAAAATTCATTCCCTTACTTTTAAAAAACTCAGGCGTTGCTCCCGTTGGTGCTACACCCATGGCATTGATGGCAATTACTTTTTTTGTTTTGGGATTGTATATCAGTGCTTGTGTTTCTCCTCCCCAACTCAATACATCCCACATGGTACAAGTAGCGGCCAACATGGCACAAGATGCATCTACTGCATTTCCTCCTTTTTGAAAGATCATCGATCCTGCAGTTGCTGCCAATGGTTTACCGGTGATGGCCATCCAGTTTTTTCCATGTAAGGGGGGCTTCTGTGTTTGTTGTGCAAAAGAAAAAGACGAAATAAAAAGAGTGGCAAACAGAAATTTTTTCATGTGTAAATATTGATGCATAAATATAAGCATATCCTCTGTGCAACTCTGTGCCGCACTCTGTGAATCTCAGTGGTTTTAACCACAGAGGTAAAGGAGTTTGACGCAGAGTTGCACAGAGGGGTTTACTAATAGAAAAATCAACTTCGAAATTGAACATTCATTATTCAATATTCCTACGCCATCACTGCCAACATAGACAACAAATGCTCTCCCGCCTCCTTGTTTCCCTGTGCCTTTATTCTTGCGTCTTCCCTCCTGATTCCTTTAGTAAACAGACGCCAGGCAATTTCTCCATCGATGGTGATTAAATTTTCTGCAACAGGAACATCTTCTACTTGTAACCATTGCTGTCCATCATGCAATAAATGCCAGGTACCACCGGCTTCGCCTGTGATTTCAAATGATAAGAGTTCTCCCTTTGTTCCCGGAAAATTTTTATAATGATGTGGCAGTGCTCGCATCGATGTATCTAAATGAGGATAATAAAATTCTCGAGCGTATAATTCTTTTTCTTTTCCAACAGCGAGTCTGATCTGTTGTTGGTGATGCCATTTCTCTGTATACTCTCTTGCCCAATGAAACCAATTCGCTGACTCTTGTTCTCCGGCCCATGCCACAGAAAACAAAGCCGGGGCAAAAGGATCAACAGTCTTCAGGTATTGAGCAACTTCATTATTGGTTTGTTTGAATAAATCCAACACCAATCTAGGACTCATTCTTTTCGCAGCAGTGATCCAGTCAGCATTTAATTCATTCAGATAATTCAATAAATCTTGATAACCATTGATGTTTTGCGGAGGAACTCCAAAATATCCATCTCTTTGAATCGATAATATTCTAATATTTCCATCCAATAAATGCAATATCACATCTTCTACTTTCCACTTAGGTGCAATGGTTTGTTTTTTCCAATCTTCAGGAGACAATGTTTCGAGTAATTCAATCAATTGATGATCCAACGCAGGAATGCGATCAATGATTAATATCGGATCCGGAAATTTCATGATAGAAAGGTAGGAAAACAGAGAAATAAGAAAGTTATTAATGTATTTTCTCTGTTCTTTATTTCATGTTTCTTATTTCTCTGTTTACTATCCTAGTAATCCAGCTGCTTTACTAATCTCCAGCATTCTATCCATCGGTTTTTTAGCAGCTAATCGCAATGTTTCATCCATCTTGATCTCAGGTTGCTCATACATCATACACAAGTATAATTTTTCCAGTGTATTTAGTTTCATGTGTGGACAATCATTGCAAGCACAGTTATTATTTGGCGGCGCAGGAATAAAGGTTTTGTTCGGACTTGCTTGTTGCATCTGATGAAGAATTCCTGTTTCAGTAGCAACGATATATTCCTGATTAGTATCTGTCTGAGAATATTTTAATAACTGTGTAGTACTTCCAATATAATCTGCCACCGCTAATATTGCTTCTTCACATTCGGGGTGGGCGATCAGTTTTGCATTCGGGTGTCTAACCTTAAGTTTGGTAATCTTTTCTAAACTAAAGATCTCATGTACCATACAGGCGCCATTCCAGAGAACCATATCTCTTCCTGTCTTTTTAGCGAGATAGGCACCTAAATTTTTATCGGGAGCGAAAATGATTTTCTTGTCTTTGGGTACACTTTCAATGATCTTCTCTGCATTACCACTGGTACAAATGATATCAGACAGCGCTTTAATCTCTGCTGTGCAGTTGATATAGGAGATGACAATATGATCCGGGTATTTCTCTTTGAAGGCTTTAAATGGTCCCGCAGGGGCACTGTCGGCCAATGAACATCCTGCCTTTAGATCAGGCAAAAGCACTTTTTTGGTTGGATTCAGGATCTTGGCTGTTTCGGCCATGAAGTGTACTCCGGCAAAAACAATAAGATCGGCATTGGTTTCGCGGGCTTTTTGAGCAAGTCCCAGACTATCACCGATATAATCTGCCACATCCTGAATATCGGGCTCTTGGTAATAGTGGGCGAGTATGATGGCATTTTTTTCTTTCTTTAGTCGCTCAATCTCGGCAAAAATATCCAGACGCGCATCTATTTCTATGTCCAGGAAACCTTTTTGTTGAATTTGTTCTTTCGCTTCAGAAATGTTCATAATCAAGGTAATATTATTTAATAATACTTATTTATATAAAAGACCTATTACTATTACGGGTGTGGATTTCGGGATAACTAATTTATCCCCACCGTGCAAAGTTAACCTGTACAGATGTATCCACAGGGAATTCACAGGTTTTTCCACGGCATAACATTCAGTTAATATTGAAAACATTGTATTTCAGTCACATCTGTGGAAAGAGGAATACACAATGTCCATTTTTCACAATCCACTTTTCTTCCACTGTTGGTTAAGGTGTGGTAAAATGAGCGGAATTTAGGATGTCAGGTCTCTGATGTCTGATTTGAGGGTATTTATTCGAGCTCTTTCCACATTTGAAAAGGCAAAAACCGGGGTTTTCCACTGAAAATGGAGCTTTTCAACAGGGGTGTGTGGATTATGTAGGATGTCTGATTTCTGATGTCGGATTTATAGTGGGTGTTATGATTTAGGAGATGCTGAAAAAATCAAAAACTCATAAATCAGAGATCAGACATCCGAAATAGCCTTCAGCCTTTGTCTGGCTTGCACCGAAAAGGGTTTTCCACAATTTGTTCAAATGCTTTAAACCCCTATTTTTGCCTCCCGCCATTGGGCGGATTTTATTTATTAGACCAATTTAAACTGTATTATGTCTGTTATTCAAAGAATTCGTGACAAAGGTGCCTGGATCGTATTTGCGATAATCGCGTTGGCCCTCATTGCTTTTATACTTCAGGATGGAGTGGGTCGTGGTGGTAGTGCGTTTTCCAATACTACAACGATTGGTAAAGTGAACGGACAAAACATCGAGCGTCTTGATTTTGAAGAGAAGCTGGCTATGCAAGAACGTATGTATGGTGCACAAGGTGCTCAGCGTGATCAATTAATTGGTTCATTATGGAATCAAGAAGTTGAGCGTATTGTATTGGAGCAAGAATACAATAAGTTAGGTCTGCAAGTTTCGGGTAAAGAATTGTCTGATATTTTATTCGGACAAAATTCTCCGTTGCGTCAAGAATTCACAGATCCTAACACAGGTGAATTCAAGGTTGCTGAAGCAAAGCAGGCATTTGCTCAAATTAAAAAGAGCACCAATCAAGAGCAGGTGAACATGATTCAGAAGGCTTATATAGAGCCAACGGTTGAGCAGACATTAAGAAGCAAGTATCTCGCTTTATTACAACAGGCATCTTATGTACCTAAATGGCTGGTTGAAAAACAACAGGCTGATAATAATGCCATTGCTAACATCTCTTATGTTTATTTTCCATACGCTGCCATTGCAGATAGTGCTGTAAAAGTAACAGATGCTGATATAAGCGCTTACCTGAAAAAGCACAGTAAAGAATACCAGAAAGAAGAAGAAACCAGAAGCATCAACTATGTGTTTTTTGATGCATCTCCTAAAAAAGATGACAGCCTGAATACATTGAATCAGCTGATGAGTTTGAAAGAAGAATTCAGAACCACTTCTGATATCGCTTCATTCTTAAACCGCGCAGGAACTGAATTACCTTATTATGATAGTTATTTTGGTAAATCCAGAATGCAACAACCCAATAAGGATTCAATTCTGAGCACACCGGTAGGTGGATTGTATGGTCCTTATATCGATGGTAACAATTATACCATTGCAAGAATTGTGGGAGCAAAACAATGGCCAGACAGCGCTAAGGTTCGCCATATCCTGATCAACACCTTCAATCCTCAAACCAATCAGGTATTAAGACCCGATAGTGTTGCTAAGAAATTAGTAGACTCTATCGAAGCGGCCATCAAAGGCGGTGCTAGTTTTGATGAACTTTGTAAGAAGTATTCTGAAGATCCCGGAAGTAAGGATAAAGGCGGTGTGTATGAATACTTCCCTCAGGGACAAATGGTTGTTCCATTCAATGATTTTGCATTTGATAAACCTACAGGATCAAAAGGAGTGGTGAAAACAGATTTTGGTTACCACTACATGGAAGTATTGGGACAAAAGAATTTTAACCCGGCGTATAAAATTGCTTATTTGTCTAAACCCATTCTTTCAAGCGGAGAAACCATCAGCGCTGCCAGTACTGCTGCAGCTCAGTTTGCTTCAGGTGCAAAAGGAAAGAAAGAATTCGATGCCGCGGCATTAAAAGGAAATTTACAAATACTTACAGCCACTGAGATCAAACAAAATGATTTCAACATTAATGGTATCGGTCAAAGCCGCACACTGGTGCGTTGGTTGTATGAAAATAAAAGTGGTGCCGTTTCAGAACCCGTTGAAGTGGGCGATAGATATGTAGTGGCTATTATTACCGGTATTAATCCTGCAGGAACTTTATCACCTGCTGAAGCCAGACCGCTGGTTGAAGGGTTTGTTCGTAACGAAAAGAAAGCGAAGCAAATCTTGGATACCAAGTTCAAAGGATCTACACTTGAAGCCATCGCCACTGCTATCGGATCTACCGTTCAGCGTGCAGACAGCATCAGCTTCTCTACACCATTTATGCCCGGTATCGGAAGCGAACCTAAAATTATTGGAGCTGCTTTCAATAAGTCACTGGCAGGAAAAGCAAGCTCACCGATTGCCGGTACAACGGGAGTTTTTGCGGTAAAAGTAGAAAGCAATGGTGCTCGTCAGGGTAGCATGGATGCAGAAACCGTAAAACAAACCTTATTACAAGGTAACAGAGTAGCGGTGTTCCGTGGTGTTCAGGCACTGAAGAGCGCAGCCAAGGTTAAGGATAACAGATTCAAATTCTATTAATCGATATTAGATGATACGAACGAAAACCCGGCCACTAGGTCGGGTTTTTTGTTGGTGGATAGATTCCGCTTACCGAAAATGCAGAATGAACAGGATATGGTAATTTTGTGTTTTAATTCCGTGTTATGGCAGACGTGATTGTAAATAAGGTAGCAGAAAGCGGATTGATCAGTTTTGATCTGGAAACCTTGTATCCTCAGCAAACAAGAAAGGTCTTTGATCTGAAGGATCATTTGTTTATGGGATTGATTCTGAAAGAAAAAGATTTCAGAGCAGCGCTGTTGCAGATAGACTGGAATGAATATAAAGACGCTGCAGTAGCCATCACTTGTTCTGCGGATGCCATCATTCCGATGTGGGCATATATGTTGGTGGCCAGTTATCTTGAACCGGTAGCATCTACCGTTTTCTTTGGAACAGAAGAACAAATGATTCAGTCCTTATTACTCAAGAATATTGAGTCTGTAAATGCAGATGAGTATACTGATAAAAGGGTCGTGGTAAAAGGCTGTGGAGATGTTGCTATTCCTGAAGCTGCATACGTTGCCATCACACAAAAACTTCGCCCCGTTGCTAAGAGCATCATGTACGGCGAACCATGCAGTACCGTGCCCATCTATAAAAAGAAATAAATTTTCTGTGTTTTTCTGTGAACTCAGTGGCAATAAATGCCACAGAAGACACTGAGCAACACAGAAATTATTTTAATGGAATGGTTCTTTTTTTCACTTCATCGAAGCGCTCTTCATAATCTTCGCGGATGGTTCCCAGTATTCTATCCCAGAACAGGAAATACAATCCATAATTCCCTTTGAAATATTGATGATGTTGGTTGTGATTTACAGATGTGTTGATCCATCTGCCAAACCAATGTTTACCAAACCCCTTGGGATATAATTCATAACCCAGGTGTCCATATACATTATAAACGATCATAAAGAAAAAGAATATCAACAAATGCGTTTTATGAATAGGTATGGAAAAGGCAAAAACAATTAAAATCCCAATTTCTATAAATGCTTCCAATGGATGGAAGGCATAGGCCGCCCAAGGCGAAGGATTAGTAGATTGGTGATGCACCAGGTGCACGTAATTGAAAATCTTTTTATGATGCATGAGTCGGTGACAGAAATAAAAATAAGTATCATGAATCACCAGCATCAGTGGAAATGCAACAAAATAGTAGACCCATCCAAACTCGGTAATATTTTTATAGAGAGTAGTATGGGGTCTTACAAGAGGATGAGAAAAAACAATAGCAGAGACAAAAGCAAAAATCATCATGGTTGCCACAGAATAAAGGATCTCTCTTATGTAGTCTTTATTCTTAGGAAAACGCGGTTGAATTTTTTTATACAACCATTTGTTTCGGAATATAATATAGAATAGTAGAAAGAGAAGGAATGCCAGCAAAAAATAACGCATTCCAATTAACCTAAAATTGCCATAGAAGTTTTCCCAGATCATGAAATGTATAATGATGACAATAAAGTTACTTCCTTTTCTGTGTTCTTCAGTGTTCTCAGGGGCAATTATTGCCACTGAACGCACAGAAGGACACAGAAGGTTATTGAGACATAAACTTTTGAAGATTCATCTTGGCCTTTAGTTGTAGTTTTTTATGAAAATAACCGGACCAGCCCAACAGTAAACCGGTCAGTCCAAAAGCCTGTCTGCTCCAACGATAGATTGGAAATGCATCGGAATGTTCGCAGATCAAGCCATCTTTAAAACGCATATGAGCTTTGATCTTGTTCACGACCTTTCTGCCGGTTTGTGTAAATGTATAAACAGCAATCCATTCAACCGTAGCATACTCTTCGTCTAAAATTTGAATATTTCCGTAAGAAAGTTTAAAGTCTTTTGCGCGTTTACAAAGCATTTCCCACATAGCACGAACTTCATTGCCATCCAATAATCCAAATACAGGATCACTGAAAACAGCATCGGGTGTATAACAGGATTGCATGGTGGTATAATCCAATTGCTGAAAAGCGGTGTAGAATTTATGTATGGTTGATTCCATGAAAAAAAGGATTCAAGAATGAAGTAACAAGGAAGATGCAAGAAATCAACTTTTCAACCAGCTCCGGAATTAAGTTCGGAGCTAATTGAAAAGAATCGTTCAAAATTGAATATTCAATATTCATCATTTCTAATGCGCTTCCAGCCAATTATGACCCATTCCCACTTCTGCTTCAACAGGTACTTCATTCGGAAGCGGCATGGCTGTTGTCATACAGCTGATGATCAACTCTTTTAATTTGGGAACTTCAGATTCTACCGCATCAAATACCAATTCATCGTGTACTTGTAAAATCATTTTTGATTCCCATTTACCGACTCCCATTTCCTGATGTATTTTAATCATCGCCAGCTTGATCATATCGGCGGCTGTTCCTTGAATAGGTGAGTTGATGGCGTTTCGTTCTGCATAACCGCGAACAGTGAAATTGCCACTATTGATATCTTTTAACCATCGTTTTCTTCCGGCGAGTGTTTGTACATAACCATTTTCTTTGGCAAAGTTTACTTGCTCATCCATGTATCGCTGAATATTGGGAAACTCTTTTTTATAGTTATCAATGATCTCTTTGGCTTCCGTTCTACTAATACCCAGGTTGTCAGCCAATCCAAAAGCACCTTGTCCATAAATGATTCCAAAGTTCACGCTCTTGGCTTTGTAGCGCATTTCCTTGGTGACTTCGCTTTCCGGAACAGCATATACTTTTGCTGCAGTAGCGGTGTGAATGTCTTTATGTTGTCTAAACGCTTCGCACATATTAGGGTCGCCACTGATGGCCGCTACGATACGCAATTCAATCTGAGAATAATCGGCACTCAATAAAACGCGACCCGTTTCTCTGGGAATAAATGCTTTTCTGATCTCTCTTCCTCGTGCTGTTCTGATGGGAATATTTTGCAGATTCGGATTATTGCTGCTCAATCTTCCTGTAACCGCAACCGCCTGCGCATAACTGGTATGTACTCGACCCGTTTTTGGATTGATCATTTCAGGCAGGGCGTCCACATAAGTAGATTTCAATTTGGTGAGCTCGCGGAAGCCAAGAATATCATCTACAATCTTATGTTGACTTGCCAGCTTCAATAACACATCTTCACCGGTAGCATATTGTCCGGTTTTGGTTTTCTTGGCCTTGGGATCCAGTTTTAATTTTTCAAACAGGACCTCACCCAGTTGTTTGGGTGAAGCTAAATTAAAACGAACCCCCGCTTGCGCATAAACGCTTTCTTCGCAACGCGTAGCTTCTGTTTCTAATTCTTTGCTATAGTCTTGTAAAAAAGGAACATCAATCTTAACACCTTCAAACTCCATATCTGTTAATACACGCACAAGAGGATTCTCTACTTTTTCAAAAACCTGTGCCACTTCTTTTTCTTGCAATAGTGGAACAAAAACATGTTTCAGTTGCAAAGTAATATCTGCATCTTCAGCAGCATATTCTTTGATCTTCTCAAGTTCCACATCACGCATGCTTCCTTGGCTCTTTCCTTTTTTACCAATCAATTCTTCTATGTGTACCGGTTCATAACCCAAGTATTGAGCACTGAGCAAATCCATGCTTCTTCTACCTTCCGGCTCAATCAGGTAATGCGCTAACATGGTATCAAATAATTGTCCCTTTAATTGAATACCATACCATTTTAATACCAAGAGATCGTATTTGGTATTTTGTCCAACCCATGTAATGTCTGTTTTTTCAAACAGCGGTTTGAAAAGCGAAAGGAGATGGTGAACTTTTTCTTGTTCTGCCGGACAAGGAACATAATATCCTTCTCCGGTTTTGTAAGAGAAACTTAGTCCAACAAGTTCTACATTGTTGGCATCAGTACCGGTGGTTTCTGAATCAAAGCAGATTTCTTTGTGTTGTGATAGTTCTTTTACCAGATTTTGAATGGCTTCATTGCCCTGAATCAGTTGATAGTTATGTGGCGTGTTGTGAATATTCTTTTCTGCGATTAATCCGGATTGCTCAACAGCAGAACCATATACCGATTCTGATTCAACCTCTTTTTCTTTAGCAGGTTTCGAATTTTGTTTAGGCGTTTCTACCGCATTGCCGAAGAGATCTGTTTGAACGCCTTGTGGTGCAGCATGAAACGCGTTGAAATCCTCACCCAAGATTCTTTTACCCAGCGTTTTGAATTCAAGCTCTGTAAAAACCTCTGTCAAAGCCTCTCGATTCCATTCTTTTAAACGATAGTCTTCTTCATGAAACTCAACAGGTACATCAGTGATGATAGTGGCTAGTTTTTTACTCATGATGGCGAGGTCTGCACCATTTCTCACTTTCTCTCCCAGAGCGCCTTTTATTTTGTCTGCGTTGGCCAATACATTTTCGAGTGTGTCGTATTCTTTCAACAATTTGGCGGCCGTCTTTTCTCCTACGCCCGGAATACCTGGAATATTATCTACAGCGTCGCCCATTAAGCCCAACATATCAACCACCTGTTCTACTCTTTGAATATCCCATTTTGTACAGATCTTGGCGGCATCGACGATTTCTTCAGGGTTACCATAAGCGGGAGGTTTATAAATGTACACGCCCGGATGGATCAGCAATTGTCCATAATCCTTATCAGGTGTTACCATGTATACTTCATAGCCCTTATCTGCTGCTTGCCAAGCTACGGTACCAATTACATCATCGGCTTCGTAGCCATCCATTTCCACCACCGGAATATTGAACCCGCGGATGATACGCTGAATATCAGGAATCGATTCCAATAAATCCTCCGGGGCTTCTTGTCTGTTCGCTTTATAGTCTGTAAAGTCTGTATGGCGCTCAGTTGGAGCGTGTGTATCGAAACAAACCGCTAAGTGTGTTGGTTTTTCTTTGTTGATGAGATCAAACAAAGTATTCGTAAACCCAAATTGCGCGTTGGTATTTCTTCCCTTTGAAGTGATACGTGGATTACGGATGAGTGCATAATAGGCACGATAGATCAATGCCATGGCATCCAGTAAAAATAATTTCTTACTCATGAAGCTAAGGTAGGGAATTGTGAATGGTGAATTGTCAATTTAAAGGTTTCTAATTGACAATTCACCATTCACAATTAACACTCAAGACCGCTTCTTTTTGAGATTCAAATAATCCAAGAAATAGATCACACGAATTGAAATACTATTCTGTTGGTCAGAACGTAACGTATTACCAAAGTTTTTGAAATAGTTCGTATTCACGTTTCTATTAAAACTACTGATAGCGTCTTTCCAAACCACATTGATAAAACTACCCAAGGCGAACTGCCAGGTATACACCATATCAATATTGAAGTAGTTCACGTTAAAGTCAACATTGTTGCTAATGCCTCCGGGAATATGATTGAGATAACCATCTTCTCTAAGTTTAAAAAACCCTTTATTAGCCACTTTACTCCAGTAATGTCTGGCACGGAAAGTCAACCCCATTTTATTATTGAAATTGTATTTCACATTGAATACATTTTCAACAGTATTTCTTTTTCGTAATGCAAAGATGATACTGTCCTGACCATACATTGTTGCATAACCTAGGTTATTGTGAAAGAACTGAAGAAGGGTATTCACAGATAAGGTTAGCTTCTTATTGAAACGATAGTTGTGTCGTAAGAAGATATCTTGTCCATTGCTTCCATATTGGTTAAAGGTTCTATTAAAGAACTCAACCACAGTAGAATATTTTTTTGCGTTATTGGTTTCAAACCAAAAACCGCTGGACCAACTACCCGGGCGTTTGAAAACTTTTCCATTCACACGCGGCTCAAAGAAATCATTTTGCTCGGGATTGATATTGATGTTGAAACCCACCCACCATAAATTTTTCAGCTGCGAATTCACATTGATGTTGAAGTTGAATCGCTGGTAATCCATTGGCTTGTAGCGCATGGAATAATTAAGATTCATATTCGCATTAATACGATTGTACCACTTTTTAGGCTGTAACCAACGATAACCCACCCATAAACCATTATTGAAATAGTTGTTATTGGTAAAGTATCCCATATCGTTATGGTTATACTTATTGTCAGCCAATTCTTGCCAGATATTGAAGTTGAAACGACCGCTGGTTTTACCAAATCCCAGTGTGTGGTTATAGCCGGTGAGTGTTTTACCCGGTGCTTCATATCCAATTAACTGGCTCACGCCCACTTGTCCGTTTACATTCCAAGTGTTTTTCTTGTCATAAATATCCCAAAGCGCTGCAGTTACATTCGCATCGTAATCGTTACCACTTCTAGTTACATTGGTGTTGATGAGGGAAACGCTAGAGTTGTTTTTCAACGATTGATCAAACACCAGAATATTATAATTGGTCAGCGGGTTGGTTTCAATTCTACGCGTTTCTTTATCGCCATTTTCTATAGTAGCATACTGTGCTTTCGTAACCGCATTGAAAACACCGATACCCAAACCACTACTGGTTCTACCGCTGATCTTACTAGCATTCAACAATCTTGTTTCTAATGGATTGTTAAGGATGGTTTCGCCCGGTTTTAATTGACCATTTACGCTTCCCAGGTGCATGGGCGTTCCACCAATTCTACGGCTGTAAAAAAGATTGCCTTTTCCAAACAACTCAGTTCCTTCCGTAAAGAATGTTCTATTCTCATTGAACTGCACTTCAAAGGGTGTAAGGTTTAACACCTGATTATCGCTTTGTACTTGTCCAAAATCAGGAACCAATGTCATATCAAGTGTAAAAGCCTGATTGATGCCATACTTTACATCCATACCTCCATTGATAGAGGTAGTGGCGTTTTTTACTCCCGGTGTGTTGTACGGAAAGTGATTAGCATAGGTAGATAAATATGGAGAGAAAGAAAGACGAATGGGTGGCTTGATATCTTTAATTCCGGTCCATATGCCAAACTGTGCCAGGAAGTTCCCGCCAATGGCAGGGTCTGTTGGACTCCACATCAACTGCTTTCCACTCTTACTTCTTCTTCTGGTAATGTTGATACCCCAGTCTTGCACTTTTGTATTACCAAAACGAATGGCGCCATAGGGTATCTTCATTTCAAAGGTCCAGCCATCGGATTGCAGTTGTGCATTGCTTTCGAACACGCTGTTCCAGCTCCCATCTTCTCCATTAGAAGAATACTTGGCATCAAACTGCTCTCCTAAAGCAGTTACATAATAGCCAAAACCATTGATCTTATCATTATATGTATCGAAGATGACACCTACAAAGTCGTTCACCCCTACGACATCGCGGCCTACCAGTTCTTTGGTAATGCTATCCGGACTCGCCTCATGTGCGTAACCCGCGATATAGATTGCGTCGTTATCATATAAAATGCGAATCTCGGTTCTGTTCTTCTCATCTTCTTTGTTTCCAAAAGTGGGACGCCATTCTACAAAATCTGTAGCGATGGGAGCAGATAACCATGCCGAGTCTTTGAGATTGCCATCAATCACAATTTTCTGCGTGGTTCTCGTAGCTTCTATTTTTTTAACCACACGTGTACTGTTCTGCGCACGCAGCGTAAATGCGGTTGATAATATTAGTAATAAAACCAGGGATAAGGGTCTCATACAGTCGTTTTGCAGGTAATGGTTTTTCTTCATGTTGTTCTTTTTCCGGCCCGTTGTCGTAAAAAACAACAAGCTTTACGAAAAGAAACGTAGTAAAACTAAGAACGTTACATGCCGACCGCTGTTAATGACTGTACAAGAAAGATGAACGGTAATTGATAGAGACGGGTGGTAAATAGATGGGATGTGCTTGTAAATATTTTGTTAACCGAAAACAAAAATCCCGATCTGCTTAGACGGATCGGGATTTTGTAACAAAAACGTCGTTTTTTTACTTGATACCGTATTTGTGCTTGTATCGCTCGTATAGCTGAGTATGCTTACTGCTCAACTTGATACCACGACCTTGAATATATGCACCGCTTATAATACTGCTCTTCATATCAAGGATATCTCCTTCACTGATAACAATATTAGCATCTTTACCCACTTCAAGGGTTCCTGTTTTGTCATCAATTCCGAGGATTTTAGCGGCATTGAGTGTAATAGCTTTTAATGCTTCTTCTTTACCCAAACCATAAGCCGCAGCAGTTCCTGCATTAAAAGGAAGGTTTCTTCCTCTGTTCTGTGGATCATCATCATTCAAACAAAACAATACACCCGCTTTGTGTAAGGCAGTAGCAGCTTTATAAGGCTGATCTACATCGTCATCATCTAGTGTAGGCAGGTTGTGTTCTTGAGTAAGGATCACTGCAATATTGTGTTGCTTCAGCAGGTCGGCAATTTGCCAGCTATCTGATGCGCCCACCAATACCACATCAAAACCAAACTCTTTCACGAAATCAATCGCTACCAGCATTTGTTTTACCTGTGAGCAGTGGATGAAGAGTTTTTGTTTTTTCTCGAATAGTGCTTTAGTTGCTTCGAATTTCAGGTTGATTTCTTTACCCGCATCTTTTTGATGATAAGCTTTCGCTTCTCTAAAGAATGCTTTCACGCCTTCAATTCTATCCAAAGCGGCTTTTACTGGATCAGCAGGTTGTTGTGGTCCAAGCAATGCGAGCAATGCCGCAAAGCGACCACCACCCGGACGGGCCAACAAACTGGGCATATAAAAGTGCATGCCATTATCGATTTTGTAAGCGGCATCCTCGTAGTTCCAGGCATCCAATTGAACAACAGATGATTGTCCGGCAACGAGTTGTCCACCCGGCGCCACATGTGCCAACAGAATACCGTTAGCGCGTAAAGTATTGGTAACGATAGATTCAGCTTTATACGCAACGATCGAATGAATAGACGGGTTCAATTCACCTAACTCATTGATATCTGTGCTTCCGCGAACACCGGAAATTTCCTGCAAGCCTAATGTAGAGGCTGGAAGAATAATACCGGGATACACGTGTTTTCCTTTTGCATCTACAATTGTTTCTGCAGAAGGAGCGCCGGCAGCAGCACCGCTGTAGGTGATCTTACCATTGTCGAAAACCAGTGTTCCGTTTTCAATAACGGTACCATTTCCAACATGGATCATCGCATTGGTAATGGCGGTTTTTTTGTTTTGTTTGGGGGCAGGATACACATCATCCTGTGCTGTTGCGGTACTAAGCACCAGCGAAAGAAGCCCTGTATATAAAAGTGTTTTTTTCATGATGCGGTAGTTTATTGGTTATCTGCATGGATGTCTTCTGCCTCAATTTCCAACATGCCCAGTTTGTGGGAATGATCCAGACAGGTATGAACGTATTTGTAACTAGGTGTTGCAGGCATGGTTGGACGACCGCCGCGTTTTTCACCGACCATTTTATTGATCAGACGCATACGCTCTGCCAACACTTGTTTACGCATAGCAGCATCTTTTTCACGATCGAAATAAATGATACCATCTACCATGGTCTTTTCTGCTTTTGCATAAATGCTCAATGGATGATCGCTCCAAAGAACCAGATCGGCATCTTTGCCAACTTTGATACTTCCTACTTTATCATCTACATGCAACATCTTGGCAGGGTTGATGGTTACCATTTTCAACGCTTCTTCTTCGCTCAAACCACCATACTTCACACTCTTTGCTGCTTCCTGATTCAAACGACGCGCCATTTCCGCATCATCAGAATTGATGGCAACATTCAATCCTACTTTGTTCATGATATAAGCATTGTAAGGAATGGCATCGGTAACTTCAACTTTATAAGCCCACCAATCAGAGAAGGTAGAAGCGGCAGCGCCATGCTCTTTCATTTTGTCTGCTACTTTATATCCTTCCAGAATATGCGTGAACGTGTTGATACGGAAACCGAATTTCTCAGCAACACGCATAGTTGCAGTGATCTCATTCTGAACATAAGAGTGACAAGTAATGTATCTTTTCTTGTTCATGATCTCAACCAACGCATCTAGTTCCAAATCACGACGTGTTCCCTTTGGATCAGCTTTCAATGCTTTTTCATACGCAACAGCACGAGAGAACGCGTCTGTTAATACTTGTTCCACACCCATACGAGTATCAGGGAAACGATTGTTATTGCTAGATGAGGTACGCTTTACGTTCTCACCCAATGCAAACTTGATGAATGGATCTGCACCTTTGAATTTCAACCCTTCATCATCTGTACCCCAACGCAATTTGATCAATTGTGTTTGTCCACCAATGGTATTGGCAGAACCGTGCAGGATATGTGAAGTGGTAACACCACCGCTCAGCTGACGATAAATATTGATATCATCCGGATCCAGATTATCACCCATGCGCACTTCTGAAGTCACACTCTGCGCACCTTCGTTTGTAGATGCAGAAGCAATGTGTGAGTGTTCGTCAATGATACCGGCAGTAAGATGTTTACCGGTACCATCAATTACGGTAGCAGATGCATCGCTTAGGTTTTTGCCAACACGTGCAATTTTACCGGCTTTCACTAATACATCTGTTCCTTCTAGTTTACCATCTTTTTCACTGGTCCAAACAGTAGCGTTTTTGATCAGGTAAGTACCTTGTGTAGGAATCGCATTTTCGGCAGCGCCGAATGCGGTGAAGGGATACATGGTGGCACCGATGAGATTTCCTCTGGTGTTCGTTCTGGTTGCAGAATCCTTTTTAGCAACAGGAGCTGCGCTCATTTTAGCGGTCCATGTCATTCTATTTCCTTCAGCATCTTCTGCTGTACCATTCCAGCTATCACCATTGCTGAATCCGCTGAAACGAATATTATTACGAGAACGCTTTTCCGGAGCGAAGCTGAATTTCACTGCTTTGCCATCAAAGTTAAAAGTAGCGTTTACGGTATCTTTTGCAATCACAGTAGCAGCGCTGTTGCTTTTTACATCCATTGTATAAGATGTGGTTCCGCTTGCGCTTGTAATAGACAGCTGATAAGTACCGGCAACATTGTACCAGTTACTTTCATTCACCGCATATTTTTTACCCTGTACCCAGTTTTGCAAAATAGAAGTTCTTTCTGCGAAAACGGGTCCTGTAGTGATCACGAAGTTGGCAAGTTTGCCGTTATCGAGACTACCCACTTTATCATATACGCCCAACCAAGTGGCAGGTGTTTTAGTCAATGCTTCCATGGCCGCTTTCTCAGACAATCCCATTTCCATGGCTTTTCTAAGATTGGTCATAAAGGTTCTTGCATCGCGAACATCAGCAGCGGTTAGCGCGAATGAGATGCCGGCTTTTTCAATCGCTGCCGGATTCGTAGGAGCTAATTCCCAGTTCTTCATATCTGCTAAAGAAACCAAGCGAGCGTCGTTCGGGTCTTCTACATCCATAGCCGCTGGAAAATTCAATCCAACGATCAATGGCGCTTTGGTGGCTGATACTTCTTTGATGCGCTGATATTCTTTACCTGTTGCCTTTAAAATGTATTGAACACCAAATTCATCACCCACGCGATCTGCGCGCATCACATTCCAAAGATCTATACCCGCTCTATCTGATGGATCCATGATCTGAGGAAGTGTTTGCTGATCATTGAAATATTTTAAAGTGATGTTGACACCATCACCCTGTTCTGTTGTAGCAACGGGATTGTTCTTATACCACTGTGCATCCAAGTATGTCTGGCGCAACAATGCAATAGTTCCCATTAAAGAACCCGGATAAGATTGTGTTGAAGTTCCTTTATTGAAAGACAGGTGTGCAGCAGCTTTGTCTTTTACGATCAGGAAATTATCAGCATCATTGGCCAATGTTACAACCGTTCCGGTTCCACGTAGGATACCATCTTTTTGATGAGATAATACCGTTCCAAATCCCATCTCACGAAGTGGGCGCGCACGCGCATCATCAGCAGAGAAAATTTTGTAAGCATGCACATCTGTTTTCAAAGACTGATTCCATCCATAAGCTCCTTTTTGATTGGAGGTTAATTGGGCGGGAGCATTGAAATTGAAACCACCTGCTTGTTGTCTTTGTTGCTGTGGCATTCCATAATCACTGTAGATATCTATGAAGGAAGGATAGATGTATTTATCCTTGCAATCTACCACAACCGCATCTTTTGGAATGGCAACGCCATTGCCTACCGATACAATTTTTCCATCACGAATAACCATTGTGGCATTGGTTAATGTGGTCTGTGCATCTTTCACGATCGTGGCATTGGTAAATGCGTAACAACCATCACGCTTATCGCCAATACCATTGATGTGGAATGTTTCCTGGGCCTGTAGCAATGTAGCAAACAGTAGCCCCGAAAACAGAAACTTGAGTCTTCTCATGGTAAGTTAAATTGGTTTTAGGAAGAGTTTAAAGCTACTGAATAAGCGTAGCGTATAAAACAGCTATTTTATTTTAAGGATGAATGCACGAAAACAATCGGTAAAATCGGAAATGCCCTTTAAATAGCTACGGGCTTAAGCCCGTAGCTATTTAAAAGATTATTTCCCGGCATCGGTTTCTTTGATGAATTTGATCACACCATCCATGAATATTTGTTGATCATCCCACATAGACAAATGGCTGCCATTCGGACAATACAGGTATTTCCCATTTTGAACCTGTTTGCTCATCCATTCCATATGTGCGGGGTCCATGGTGTCGTATTTAGCGCCAACCGTTAATGTGGGTACTGTAATTTTTGGAAGATCCGCTTTTCGATCCCAGGTAAGTAATCTGCCACCTACTTTAAACTCGCTCGGACCCTGCATCATCACATAAATACTTTCGTTGATGTGTTTGAAACAACGATTCACTGGTTCCGGCCATTCGGGCAGGCGGCAAAGGTGTTTGGTGTAGTACTCATTAAAGACAAGCTCTTGGTAGGTTGGATCTTTAAACAGTCCTTTCGCTTCATACTGCTGTAAAGAGTCTACCAACGACGGACGCATCCGGGAGCGAAGCACTCCATTGTATTTTTCGTAATCCGGAATGCTCGCCATCATATTGCAGATGATCAGCCCCTTTAGATTTTGTTGATACTTGAGCGCATACTCCATCGCCAAAATACCACCCCAGGAATTTCCGAGTATATAGAAATTGTCTTTGGTTAGTCCGAGCGCAGTTCTTACTTGCTCTACCTCCTCAACAAATCTTTCCGTTGTCCATAAGCTACTGTCTGTGGGTTGATCACTATAATATGAACCAAGTTGATCATATTCAATGATCTCAAAACCCTCTTTCGGAAAAAAGCTTTCAAAAGCTTCCATGTACTCATGTGTCATCGCCGGACCGCCATGCAGCAACAATACTTTCACACGAGGATTGTTACCAATGGTTTTGGTCCAAACTTTAAAAGTGCCGACATCGGTTTTGATGGGAATCATTTTGATACCGGCCACTTGAACTCCGGAGTCTTTGGTGGCAAAGTATTCTTGAACGGTTGTTGACTTTTGTTGACAGGATACAATGAATACAAAAGAGAGTAATGCAAATAAAATTCTCATAGCAATTGGTTTTATGAAAAAGGCCTGTCCTTAAAGATAAGCCTTCGTTATAAATATTGCTAACAATATGAACTCGCTATTGTTGATGAGTGATCGACAACAAGGCCGGGGTTATTCTTTTGTGGGAACCTCTATTTCACAAACATAATTGCCATCTATATCTATAAATCGATAGACAAGAACAATATTATTTTCTCGAAAGTAGCCGGCTTTCGGGTCGGTTTTTAGCATGTTCTTTATGCGAAGCTTAGAGCCATTCAAAAGAGTAGCCGTATCAATATTTTCTTTGTTGTTTTTAATTAGAATATTATAGCGCAGCTTGTTTCCAACCAGCGCTTGTGTATTGACAAGTTCCGTCAAACTATCAATTTGAATTGGAGTTTGTTTGTTTGTGTAATTTGATATTTCTCGTAGTTCTTCACTGACGGTTAATACGGGTTCTTTGAACAAGGTCTTCAAAAGAGCGGTTGTTAAAAGCAAAACAAAAATGCCAATACCAATTCTAACAAGCAGCGATTGTTTCTTTCGTATTTCGTACATGATGGTTTATTATATAGACAAGATATAGAACCTTGAATAATAAGCGAAATTGAAGATTTATATATGTACAAAAGAGTTGGCGGGCTAGTTATGGAAAATTAGCTCGGTTGCCTTTGTTGGTCGCCCGACCACAGGTGTTCGGAAGATTAAGGAGGATTAGCCCCAAAAAGCTGCTCAAAGGTATTTGGATCACCACCACAAAGAATGACAATACTTTTGGTAACCTCTCTTTCTAAT
>Ga0208492_1000409_pt1 | contig 36753 bp, 25 predicted proteins | sample Subbioar_CSW14AB_FD_184820 | JGI IMG/M metagenome (GOLD analysis project Ga0208492, IMG submission 184820) | Serpentinite rock and fluid subsurface biosphere microbial communities from McLaughlin Reserve, California, USA - CR12Mar_CSW14AB (SPAdes) | ecosystem: Environmental > Terrestrial > Deep... | reverse complement strand
GAGGTCTCGATCATCTGCTGACGAAGCTCGGTCGAGCGGACCACCGAGGACACCACGCGGTCGATCTCGCCGTCGGTGAGCGGGTCGTCATGGAACACGCCGCACTCACGGCGCAGGAGCGTCGGGTCGAACCCGAGGTCTCGGGCCGCGGTCGACACCGGAACGTTGTGCCGCTTGGCGAAGTAGCTCCGCAGCTCCGGCTCGCTGGCTTTGTGGAACGAGGCGCCGCGGACGGCATAGCGCGACGCCCAGAGCTTCTTGACGGTGAGCTTCGCGGAGGCGGCGGCCGCGGCCTTCTCGATGAGCGGTGCGAGCAGATGGCCCTCGCGCATCAGGCAGAACACGGTGTCCTGCCCGTGGCGTAGACAGTCGACTACGACCCACTCGGCGAACAGGGTGAGGATGGGGCCGAGGACGAAGGCGCCGTACTGGAAGTGACCGAGCTCGTCGCCGCCGTCTCGCTGAGACGATGCGTACGCCTTGGCGCGCGCCGTGCGGAGGCCGAGGTCGTAGTGCGACATCGCCCAACCAGGGAGGTGGTTGACCTCGGCGTCGAACGCGCGAGAGACGAAAGGGGTCTCGCGCACGTAGTGGAACGCGGGGATGCCTCGCTTCTTCGGGGAGTCGAAGTCGCTGTGCTCGTTGTCGCCGACGTGGAGCACCTCGTCGGGGCTGCGACCGAGCTCCGAGAGAACCTCGTCGAACATCCTGCCGCCCTTGTTGGTGCGACGCTCGCCCGAGACGAACACCTTGTCGGGCTGGGGCAGCTCCATCCCCGCGGCGGTCGCGGCAGCCTCGAGGAGCGAAAGGATGTGCTCGCTCCGGAGGTACATGTCCGAGACGAGCACGTAGGGAACGCCCTGCTCCTTGGCGTGGACGATCAGTGCGGCGATGTCGCGGTCGAGGTGGATGAACGCACGCTCGGTCGCGACCTCGGCGGCGATCAACGCCTCGGCGCCCGGTTGGCCGCCGAGCGACTTGCTCAGCTCGGCGCACACCTCGTCGACGGTGATCTCACCGCTCGGGTGAAGGCGACGCGCCGCAGCCTCGGCCTCGACGCGGAGCCGCGTGTACTCGTGACGCGGCACGGCAGCGTGCTCGCCGGCATCGGTCAAGGCGCGGTGCACCTCGGTGAATACGTGCGTGGGGTGCTCGAACGGGCGCGAGAGCAAGGTGTCGAACACGTCCAGCGACAACACCTTGGGACGCGCCGCGTCGAAGTGCTCGATGAGGCGGCGGCGGCGAAGCGAAGACATCGGGATCCGGCGGATTAGCTCGCCCCGAGGCGCGATGCCACCTCCGGCCCTGCCGTGCTACCCGGCGGGTCCATGGCGCGCTCGTACGTCGTCACCGGGGGGGCGGGATTCATCGGCTCGAACCTCGTCCATGCCATCCTCGATTCGGAGCCCGAGTCGAAGGTGACTGTGCTCGATTGCCTCACCTACGCGGGAAATCGCGAGAACCTGGCCTCGCGCGAGGGTGATCCCCGGTTCAGCTTCGTCGAGGGCGACATCTGCGATCGCCCCCGCGTGTCCGAGGTGCTCGAGCGAGCCTCCCCCGACGTCGTCTTCCATCTCGCGGCCGAATCCCACGTCGATCGGTCGATCGACGGACCGTCGGTGTTCGTGCGGACCAACGTCGAGGGCACCGCGTCGATGCTCGAGGCCACCCGTGCGTGGTGGACGAAGAGCGCGCGCGAAGGGTTCCGGTTCGTGCACGTTTCGACCGACGAGGTGTTCGGCTCGCTCGGTCCCACCGGCAAGTTCGAGCCGTCGACGCCCTATGCGCCGCGGTCGCCCTATGCAGCCTCCAAGGCGGCAGCCGACCACCTCGCGCGGGCGTGGCATCACACGTTCGGACTGCCGACGATCGTCACCAACTGTTCGAACAACTACGGTCCCCGGCAATACCCCGAGAAGCTGCTGCCGCTGATGATCCTCAACGCGAGCGAGGGTCGACCGCTCCCCGTCTACGGCGACGGCGGCAACGTCCGTGACTGGTTGCACGTCGACGATCACTGCGCCGGCCTGCGCCTGGTCGGCGATTGTGGGGTGCCGGGCGAGACCTACCTGTTCGGTGGCCACGGCGAGCGCACGAACCTCGAGCTGGTGCACGCGGTGTGCGACATCCTCGATCGCCGCCATCCGAACAGGCCTCATCGCGAGCTGATCACCTTCGTCGCCGATCGCCCCGGTCACGACCGCCGCTATGCGATCGACGCCAGCGCCACCGAGCGCGCGCTCGGGTGGCATCCACGCATTCGACTCGAAGACGGCCTGGAGAAGACGGTCGAGTGGTACTGGGAAAATCGCGCGTGGCGCGAGCAGATCGCGTATCGTCGAGAACGCCTCGGGCTCGGCTGACCTCGCGCGGACGAAGGATTGGCGATGAAGGGTTTGGTCCTCGCCGGCGGGTCCGGCACGCGTCTCCGGCCGCTCACCTACACGGGCGCGAAGCAGCTCGTGCCGGTGGCCAATCGCCCGGTCCTGTTCTACGTCATCGACAACATCGTCGCCGCGGGCGTGCGGGACATCGGCATCATCATCTCGCACGAGACCGGCGAGGAGATTCGCCGAGCGCTGGGCGACGGCTCGGCGTTCGGCGCCAACCTCACCTACATCCTCCAGGACCGCCCGCTCGGACTCGCCCACGCCGTGGTCACCGCGCGCGAGTTCCTCGGTGGCTCCGACTTCGTGATGTACCTCGGCGACAACCTGATCGGGCACGGCATCCGCGAGATGGTCGACGCGTTCCGCGACGACACCTCGCTCGCCGCGTCGGTGATGCTCAAAGAGGTGCCGAACCCGACGTCGTTCGGCGTCGCCGAGGTGGACGCCGACGGCAACGTCGTGCGCCTGGTCGAGAAGCCCAAGGAGCCGAAGTCCAACCTCGCCCTGGTGGGCATCTACCTCTTCCGACCCGCCGTTTTCGACGCAATTTCGCGGATCACGCCTTCTCCACGCGGCGAGCTCGAGATCACCGACGCCATCGGACAGGTCCTCTCGCTCGGCGGGAAGGTCAAGTTCACCCGGCTCACCGGCTGGTGGCTCGACACCGGGAAGAAGGACGACCTCCTGCTCGCGAACGACACCGTGCTCGACGACTGGCTGGAGCCGTCGAACGAGGGCACGGTCGACGCGGCGAGCCGCACCTCGGGGCGCATTCGCATCGGCCGTGGCTCACGCGTGGAGCGCTCGACGATTCGTGGTCCGGTGGTGATCGGCGACGGCGTCACGATCGTCGACAGCCGCATCGGTCCGTTCACCGCGATCGGCGACGGCGTCGGGATCGAACGGTCGACGGTGGAGCACTCGGTGATCATGAGCGGGAGCCGGGTCATCGACATCCCGCGGCTCGAGGACTCGCTGATCGGCAAACGCGTGGTGGTCCGCCCAGGCGCCTCCCGCCACGGCGCGCTCTCGTTGATGGTCGGCGACGACTGCGTGGTCGAGCTCTCCACCGAGTGACGCTCCGCGGCTCAGGAGAGGCGAATCTTCCACTCCGTCAGCCACCGGAGCATCCCTACGAGGAGCGCCATTCGCCACGGATGACTCACGCGAATCGGCCGCCGTCGCAAGGCACGCATCACGACGTCCGCCGCTCGCTCGGCAGAGATCATGAACGGTCGGACCGGGGACTTCGCCATCTTGGTGTCGACGAACCCGAACCGCACGTTGGTGATCGCCACCGGCGAGCGACGCGCGCGCAACGTCAACGCGAGCCCTTCGAAGTACGACGACATCGCCGCCTTCGACGCGTTGTATCCCGGCGTCTCACCGGAGGTCAGCGAGTCCGCGAGACTCGAGAGCACCACGAAATGCCCTGATCCACGTGCGTTCATCGTCGGGAGAACGAACTCCGATACGACCACCGCGCCCATCAGATTGACCGCGAACACCCGAGTCTCGGCGTCGAGGTTCGCGAGGTCCACGCGATCGCCGATGCCCGCGCAGTAGAGACACACGTCGAATGGCCCATGCTCGGCGAGCGCGTTCCCGAGCTTCGTTCGAAACTCCGGTGCGGCCACGTCCACCACGACATGCGTGAACGCCGGCGCCTCGATCGGGCTCGCGCTCCGCGACATGCCAGTGACCGTCCATCCCTCGTCGATCAACCGCCGCGTCGTCGCCAACCCGATCCCACTGGACCCGCCTATCACCAACGCGCGCCGCCCCGTCTCCATCGCCGCAACATACCGCGCGCTCCGGCCCTTCTCGCGCAACTTCCCGCAGGTCGCTGTTCATCGCACCCACGCTTGCTCGCTGGGGTCGCGCGCGAGGCAGACATCCCAAGCGTCCGATGAGCGGAGAACGTGCGGGAAGAGCGAACGGGATGGGGTGTTGCTCGGCGGACGCCGGAGGCGAGGCGGCCGGAGAGAGCGCGCTGGCTAGCTGCCTCTCTCCGCGGAACTGCGCGCGATCGCGAACCGCTTGCGAAATATGACCGCGGAGGCCGCCGGTCCGACGAGGAACACCCCATCCCGGCAGCGATCCCGGATGAGCGGAGTCGAACCAGCGTCCACGCGGAAACGCGGAGCGAATCAAGGCAGGTGGAGTGCGCGGCGCCACGCGCCGAGGTAACCGCGAGCCATCGCGTCGCGCGAGAACTCGTGCGCCCGCGCAATCCCGATGTCGTGCCGCCGCGTGCGCTCCGACGGATCCGACAGAAGACGGCGCATCGCCGCAGCAGCCGCCCCTGCGTCACCTTGAGGGACGGCGAACACCGCGTCGCCGCCGACCTCGTCCGTGCCGCTGTCCTGCGCCAGGATGACCGGGCACCCGCTCGCCATCGCCTCGGCCACCGAAATGCCGAAGCCCTCGAGCCGCGAGAGGAACAGGTGCGCGAGGGCGTGGCGGTAGAGCACCGCAAGGTCGGGCGTGCTGACGAATCCGGCGAAGCGGACGCGATCGAGCGAGACGCGCTCCTTGAACATCTGCCATCGGATGAGGCGATGGTCGCGGGCGTTCAGCTGCCCCACCCAGAGCAGGTCGACGCCCGCTTCGGTCACCGCGCGGACCATCGTCGGCAGGTCTTTGCGGCGATCGCGCCATCCGACGTAGACGACGAACGGTCGATCCCCGAGGCCGAGCGCGCGCAGACGTTCGGCGTCGGTCGAGGGGACGGTGGAGGTCCACTGCGCGAGGTCGATGCCGTTCGGTACGACGTCGATCTTCGCGGGGTCGACGTGCAGGAGCGTGCGCACGTCGTCGGCCGTGCGGCGGGAGATGGCGACGACCCGCTCGGCCGAGCGGTACCGGAAGGTGTCGGCGGGGCGTTGCACGATGCGCTTGGCGCCATACCCGAGATACTCGTCGGGCAGGCGGAGCGGGATCAGGTCGTGGCACGTCACCACCCGCGGCACCCGTCGGGTCAGCGGAACTCCGAGCGCCTCGACCATGTGGAGGAGGTGCGCCCCCTCGCGCTCCACGACCGAATCGAGCAGAAGGCGTCGGCGATGGACGAGCAGCTTGCCCTCGCGTCCACGCGTCGCATAGACCTTCTCGGCCGCCGCGCCAGGCTCGCGGTCGACGGTGCCGCCGGTCCACGAGAGATCGGTCACCACGCGGAGATCGAGGTCGTCGCGCCACTCGTCGCGAATCGCCTCGAGGCCGTGGAGCAGGTCGTAGGCCATGCGTCCGATCCCGCGGTGTCCGCTGGAACCGAGGATCGGGGTCGCGTCGATGACGATGGTCTTGCGCGTGGTCATGCGATGGGTGGCTTGGAGTGGCGGGCTTCGCGAAGGAGCCAGAACACGATGGCGATCTGCATGAGGGTGTTCACGCCCTCCATGGTGGCGGTGGAGAGCGCCGCGCCGACCGCCCGGTAGCGGGGGATGAGCTGCACCGCGAGCGCGATGTAGACCACGAGGTTCATCAGCGCGACGAACATGATCAGCCGGAATTTGCCGAGCGCGATGATGAAGCTCGTCGACATCTGGTTGAGGAACATGAACATCGCACCGACCGAGAGGATGCGGAACGGCCAGACCGCGCCGGCGTACTCGGGCACGAGCTTGCGGAGAATGACGCCGGTGAGCAGCCACGCCGCCGCCGCAACCGGGGTGAGCGAGAGGATCGTGCGCACGATCGACCGCCGATAGAGCGTGGTCAGCTCTTCGTACCGGTGCTGCGCCGAGAGTGTCGCCAACGTCGGCAGCGAGCTGACGAACAACGCGGCCGCGAGCCCGAGCACCGGCGCGATCAGCCGATCGGCCGCGGCGTACTCGCCCTGCACCGTCGCCCCCGCGGAGTGGAGCAGGAAGTACGAGAGCTTGGTGTACGCCATGACGACGAACTCGAGGACCGCCGCCGGCCACCCGAGCCTCAACAGCTGGACCACGACCGCGCGATCGATCTCGAGCTTCGCCGGGTAGTGGCGACGAGCCCACACGACCCCGAGCCCGGCGGCCGCGACCGAGGAGGCGAACCCCGAGAGCTGATACCCGAGCGGCTGGTTGTACAGATAGAACGCGAGGTACGCCGTGCCGAGACGCACCACACTGACGAGGAACGGCAGCGCCAGCCGCTTGTGGATGGCTTGATCGCACTGGTAGGGCAGCAGCGCCGACACCGTGATCGGCGCGACGAAGAACCCCGCCGCCAACACGCCCATGATCGGCAGGAGCGACGACCGACCAGTGGCGATCGCCGCGCCGAGGCCGACGACCGCGGCGATCAGCGCGGCCACCAGCTGGATGCCGAGGATCGAGCCGCGGAGCGCGCCGTCGCAGGAGCCACGCTGGGCAGCGACGGTGATCGCGACGCTCCCGAGGCCGAGGGCCGCGAGCGCGGCGAACGGCTCCATGAATGCCTGGGCCTCGCTCAGTCGACCGAAGCCGGCGGGACCGAGCGAGACGGCGGCGAGCGCGATCGCGATGGCGATGATGATGTCGCCCGCGACGTCGCCGAGCAGGATGCTGGCGGCGTTTCGGAGAATACGCTTGCCCGAGGCCCTTCCCTCGACCGCTGCATCGAGGTCTGCTGCGCCGGGTTCAGTCACGGCGCACTCCGCGCTATGGAGCCGGAATGAGCGGCGAGAACCGGTCCGATCTGAAGAGCGACGTCCTCGATCTCGGGTGTGGCCGAGACAAGCTCCCAGGCGCCATCGGAATGGACAGCAACCCGGCGAGCGACGCCGACGTGCTGCACGATCTCGACGTGTTTCCCTGGCCGTTCGCCGACAACACCTTCTCCCGCATCCGAGCGCAGGACGTCCTCGAGCACGTGCGCGACTTCTTCCGCGTGATGGAGGAGGTCCATCGGGTCTCGAAGGACGGCGCCATCGTCGAGGTGCGGATGCCGTTCATGTCGAGCGTGAACTACGCGACCGACCCGTCGCACCTCCGCGCCGGCACCGCGCAGACGTTCGACTACTTCGATCCGAGCAAGGACCTCGGTCGGTACCGCTACTCGCCGGTGCGGTTCGACGTTCTCGAGTTCCGCTACGGTCGCGGCTACTTCGGCATTCCCGGCGCGGTGATGGGCGTCGCCGACAAGCTGTTGCTCCCGCTGATGCACAAGAAGCATCGCATCTACGAGCACTACTTCGCGTACGTCTACCCGGTTCACGAGATCAACTATCGGCTGCGCGTCCGCAAGAGCTGACGGCTTCACGGCGCGACCGCCGCCCCTTCTTCGTGCACGGCCTCGGGCGCGCTGCGCTCGGGAGCCACCTGCCGCACGAGCGCGAGGAGCCGCTCCTCGACCCTGGGCCAGGCGTAGGTGTCGCGAACGAACGCATAGCCCGCGTCGGCCATCTGGCTGCGAGCCGCGGGGTCGGACAAGAGCGAGGCGAGGCCCTTGGCGAAGCTCTCGTTGTCGGCGAACGACAAGCCGCCCCCGGTGCGCTTGACCATGCCGGAGGTGACGGCGCACTGCGCCGCGACCATCGCCGGACGGCGCGAGGCCCAGGCCTCGAGGAGCACCAGTGAGAGGCTCTCGTACCGACTCGGCACCACGACGACTTCGGCATGCGCGAGCAACGCCGCCTTGGTCGCGTCGTCGACGAAGCCCGCGCGCACGATGTCGGGGCGGTCGGGGATCTCTGCCCAGGTGCCGCTCCCTGCGAGGACCAGGCGCAGGCGAGAGCCGGGGACCGACTCGCCACGCAGCGGAAACCGACGCTTGGCGTAGGCGGCCTTGAACGCGTCGAACCCCGCGAGGAGCTCGAGCAGTCCCTTTCCCGGCTCGAGCCGCCCGAGGAACAGGACGAACGGGTCGCGCCCGAGGTGCTCGGACTGCTTCGGCCAGCTCGCCGCGATCGCCGGCAACGACACGCCGCACCCGACGACGTCGGTCGGGACCTTCGTCACGTCGAACAAGGATTGGACGAAGTCGCGCTCCTCGGGCGTGTTGAACGCGATCGCCCGCGGCGTGGCGAACAAGGAGCGGAACACGTCCATGCGGATGGGCGGCTCGTCGTGCGCAGTGGGGATGAGGATCGAGCGCTCGGGCGCGAGCGCGATGCCATGCACCGTCGGCGAGTACAGGTAGGTGAAGAAGATCATCACGTCGAACTCGGCGCGCGCCGCGCGAATCTTCGACAAGAGCGCCGGGGAGAACGGCCCTTGCGCCAGCAGCCACGCGTGCGCGAGCGAATCCGGCACGTAACGGATGCCCGAAGTGAGCAGGTCCTCGAGCGACTGCTGCTGCCCGATCTTCCGCGGGAAGAGCACCGGGTGACGCTCGACGCGCACGCCGTCGATCGTCTCGAGACCGGGCGGGTAGGAGTTCTGCCAGGTCTCGTGGCTGCGGGCGCACGTGGTCAGCACGTGCACCTCCTCGACGTCGGGGCGACGCGCAAGGTGCTCGGCGAGCTCGCGGCAGTGGAGCTCGGCGCCGCCGTTGACCTCACGGCCGTAGCGCTGGACGACGAAACAGATCCGGAGACCGCGGTCACCTTCGACGCGGGGACGCGCGTCGCGTCCGACCCACGCCGCCTCGATCTCGTCGCGACGGTTGCGGGCGAGGGCTCCGATCCGACCGCGCTGACGGAGACTCTCGGCGCCGGCTCGAACGAGCTTGGCGAGCGCGCGGACGCCGCCGAGGCGCGCGACCTGCGCGACCTCGTCGATGGTGCGCGGCATCGTGCGAAGGATGAACGCCGGCGAGGCGTTCTTCAGCAACGTGCGCAGCCGATTGGTGTGCGCGATCTGGAGCATCCAGTCGTGTCCATGGCGGACCGCGCTGCCCTGGTATTTGTGGTGAACGAGGGACTTCGGGACGACCTGGGCGCTCCAGCCGGCGAGGCGGGCGCGCCAGCCGAGGTCGAGGTCCTCGAAGTACATGAAGTGCTCGCGGTCGAAGTAGCCGTTGGGCAGCTTCACCTCCTCGAGCATCGTTCGCCGATAGGCACATGCTCCCGCAGTCGGGCAGAAGATCTCTTGAGGGTCGACGTGATCGGAGCGCTCGCCTTCCTGGCGATCGTTCCCCGATCCGAACGACGTGAGGACGATGCCCGTGGAGTTGATCCGCGTCGGCCGGTCCATGAACAACAGGACCGACTGCAGCATGCCGCAGCCGGGCGGGGCCGCCTCGGCCGCCGCGACCAGGTGCTCGGCCCAGTGCGGATCGGCCACAGTGTCGTTGTTCAGCAACGCGACCCACTCGCCGTGGCTCGCCGCGATTCCTCGGTTTCCCCCCTCGGCGAACCCGAGGTTCTCACGCTCGGCGAGCACGACGCAGCTCGGGTGCTTCTCGCGCACCGCGGCGACGGATCCGTCCTTCGATCCGTTGTCGACCACGACGATTTCGAGGTCTCTGTGCGTCTGCTGCGCGAGCGAATCGAGGCAGACCAGGAGGTCTTCGCGCGAGTTCCAGTTGACGATCACGACCGACAAGCGCATCGGAGAGCTCTCATACCCACGTCCCGCTTCGGCGGATCCGTGGAGGCGCTCTTAGCACGGCACGTGCCGTACCGCTCGGTCAGCCCTTGACGAAGAGCTTGGCGATCTCTTTCCAGATCTCCACCGAGAAGATCCCGATCGAGAGGGTGAGCAGCGCGAGGAGACCGACCATGTGGACGCGCGCTTCGACCTTCGCGTCGGGGCGACGACGCGCGACGAACTCGTAGAGGAGGAACGCGAGGCGCCCGCCATCGAGCGCCGGGAACGGGATCAGGTTGAACACGCAGATGTAGATCGACAGGATCACCTGGTATTCGACGAAGAACTCCCAGCCTTTGCGGATCTGCCCGGCGGCCTCGTTGACGATGCCGACCGGTCCCCGCAGCTCGGCCTTCTCGCGGCCGGTGATCACACGACCGAGGCCGATGACCATCGCCGCAGCCATCTTCGGGGGCTCGGTGATCGCCTCTTTGGCGGCGACGGTGACGCCGACCGGACGACGGACCTCCTTGGGGCCGATGCCGATGCGGCCCGTGTCCGCGGCAGGCGTGACCTTCAGGGTCACCGCCTCGTTGCCGCGCTGCACGACGAGGTCGATCGGCTGACCCTTGTGCGCCTGGATCTCGGCGCGCATGTCGTTCCAATCCTTGACCGGACGCCCGGCGACCGTCTTCACCTCGTCGCCGCTCTGCACCTGCGCGGAAGCCGCCGAGCCCTTCGGGTCGACCATCCCGACCTTGAGGCCGTCGATGTCGGCGCGCCCCATGGCGAGCACGAGGAAGAAGAACACGACGACCGCGAAGACGTAGTTCGCGAGGGGACCGGCGACGATGGTGAGGAACCGCCCGAGCCAAGATTTGTTGGCGTAGGAGCCCTTGTCTCCGGCCTCGATCTCCTCGTGCGGGTTCATGCCCGCGATCTGCACGTACGCGAGGAACGGCAAGAGCGCGATCTGGTAGGTCGTGTCCGAGCCGCGCGGCTTCTTCGACCAGAGGACCGGGCCGAAGCCGATCGAGAACTTGATCACCCGCATCTTGAACGCGCGGGCGAGGAGGAAGTGTCCCGTCTCGTGCACCGCCATCAGGACGCCCAAGCCGAGTATCGCGAGGAGGACCATGTCGAGTCCGATGACTTTAGCCTGCCTCCCGGCTCACTGCCTGCCGTCGAGCCGAGCCATGGGCGGTCCGGAGGAGACCGACCGCCACATCCGGCGGGTTCTCGCGTCCGAACGAGGGTGGGTTGGGTGCTTGCAGTCGCAGCGATCGGGGCGAGCGGGGCGCTGGCCGCCGGCGTGTGGCTGGTGCGCCGGACCGGGATGGTCGGGTGGGCGTTTGCGCTCCTCTGGGGCGCAGCGTGGGTCGGCGTCCCGATTTGGGTGATCGTCCACCCGGTGGTCCATGTGGACAACGCAACGGGAGCGCCGGTCGACCTGTGGGTGGACGGCAAACGGATCGGACCCATCGCGCCGCACGCCGGATGGGGAGAGCCTCCCCACGTCCGGGTGGCCCTCGGAGCGCATCGACTGGGGTGGTCGACGGTCGGAGCCCCGAAGCCCGCTCGCGAGACCGACGCGGAAATCAGGCCCTACGGTGATCTCTTGTACGTGCCGGCTGCATCCGGCTGTTACTGGATTGCGGTGACGGCATACGGCTCGGCCTCGACCCACGGCTTCGCCCATGGCCCACAGCCGTTGCTCGAGCTCCAGCGGTTCGACGACCTCGACGTGTGGCTGGCGGAGCCGCCGGCCCGCGTCCGTGCACTGCCTTTTTTGCAGGGAACGGTGCGGGTGGCGGTCCAGCGCTGGGGCAGCTGCATGGAGCTGCTCGCCCGGGGCTGTGAGGCCGACGTCCGCCGCAGCTACGTAGCCTGCATGCGGACCATCGACGGGCACTCGGGCACCGGGGACTGCTGGGGCGAAGCGCTCCGGTCCTGCTCCGCAGGGAGCGCGGCAGCGAGCCGACCGTAGTAAGCTGTCCCGCTCCATGTCGGCCGATCCCTCCTCCAAGACGCCGGACCTCCCTTCGCCGGAAGTCGCGCCGGACGCCGTCTTGGCTGTTCAGTCCGAGGTCCGGCCCGCCACGGGCGACGAGATGGGCCGTACGGTTCCGCCGCCCGCGACCATCGAGGTCGCCATCCGTGAGGCGCTCGACCAGGGCGACTCCCACGAGGCGCTGACGCTGGCGACCACCCACTACCGTTCCGCGCTCATCCGGTTCTGCCTCGCCTTCGTCCACGACGACGTCACCGCCGAAGACGTGGCCCAGACCGCGTTCGCGGTCGCGGCCGAGCGAGCAGCCGAGTTCTCGGGGCAGAGCACGTTCCGCACGTGGTTGTTCGGCATCGCCCGCCACAAGGCGCTCGACGCAGCGGCGGCCCGGCAGGGAATGCCTCTCTCGCAGGTCAGCGACTCGCGATGGATCGCCGACGCGATCGGCCCCGTCACCGGGCTGCAGCGCGCGGAGGACCTGCAGAGCCTCGAGCAGGTGTTGACCTCCCTCGGAGACGAGACCCGCGCGCTGCTCACCCTGCGTTTCCGCGAGGAGCTCTCCTACAAGGAGATCGCGGACACCTTCGAGATCACCGAACAGGCCGCTCGCAAGCGGATGTTCGACGCGCTCGAGAAGATCCGGAAGCTGCTGGCGACGAAGCGGGCGGATTTCTTCGAGAACAAGTGAGTCCGAAGCGCGCGGGGTGGTTCAACCTTCGACGCGCAGCGCCAGTGAATGCCCGTGGACGAAGGGCATTCCATCGATCTGGGCCAGGGCCGCGCGAATGTCGCGTTCGAACGCCGTGTGGGTGAGCAGCACGATCACGCGCGTGTCGTCCTCGCCTCCCTGACGGTCGGACGCACGACGGCCGCCGCCCTCCTGGACCATCTGCTCGATCGACACCTCGTGGGTGCCGAGCGCACCCGCGATCTGGGCGAGCACACCGGGACGGTCGGCCACGCGCATGCGCAGGTACCAGACGGCCTCGGTGCCCTCACGGGCCGCGATCGGCCTTCGGACGACGTCGAGTCCGTGGGTCTGGTGGCCGGCGACTCCGGCGCGGCGGTTGCGCGCGCAGTCGACGAGGTCGGCGACCACGCTGACGGCGGTGGGCAGCGAGCCCGCGCCGCGGCCGACCAGCACCTGCGATCCGGCCCCGTCCGCCTCGATCGCCACGGCGTTGAGCACGCCGTCGACGGAGGCGAGCGGGTGACGCGCCGGGACGAGCGCGGGGTGAACACGGAGATCGAGCTCGCGTTGCGCGGTCTCGCGCGCGACGGCGAGGTGCTTGATGGCATAGCCGAACCGCGCGGCGAACCGGTGGTCGACGGGCTCGATGGAACGAATGCCCTCGGTGGGAACGTCGGCCGGGGTCACGGCGGCGCCGTACGCCAGGAGCGCGAGCACGCACAGTTTGTGGGCCGCATCGTGGCCATCGACGTCGAGCGAAGGCTCCGCCTCGGCATACCCGAGCTCCTGCGCCGCGGAGAGCACCACGTCGAACGGGGCCGCCTCGTCGCGCATGCGGGTGAGGATGTAGTTGCAGGTTCCGTTGACGATGCCTCGGAGCGAACGCACCCAGTCGGACACGAGGTGATCGCGCAGCGTGCGGATGACCGGGAGCGCCCCGCCCACCGAGGCCTCGAACGCGAGGTCGGCGCGGTGCGCGGCCGCGAGCGCGAGCAGGGACGGTCCGCGCTCGGCGAGCAGGGATTTGTTCGCCGTGACGACGCTCTTCCCCGCACGCAACGCCGTCTCGATCCACGTGCCCGCCGGCTCCTGACCACCGACCACCTCGATGATGATGTCGATCGACGGATCGGCGACGGCGGCGGCGGCGTCGGTCGAGACCAACGCCGGATCGATCTTCGCTGCGCGGACCTTGCTCGGGTCGCGGACGACCACGCGTGCGAGCTCGAGCGGCGCGCCGACACGGGCCTCGAGGTAGGCGGCGTTGCGCGTGGTGAGCTCGACGACCCCGCTGCCGACGATGCCACAACCGAGGAGCGCGAAGCGGATGGGGGAGGCCATGCGGCGTAGAGGAATGGGAAGCCCGCGGCGCGGCAAGAGGGATCGACGAGCGCCGGCGAGATAGAATGCGCGGTGATGCGCGGGTTCGTCGGATGGCTGCTCGGGAGCCTCGTGTGGCTCTGGGTGCGGACGTTGCGCGTTCGCATCATCGATCGGGTGAGCGACGCCGAGCACGCTACGGACGCGCCGTGGATCCTCGCCTTCTGGCACGGCACCCAGGTGCCGTTGCTCGCGTGGAAGCGGCGACGTCGAACGGCCGTGCTCGTCTCCTGGTCCCGAGACGGTGAGCTGCAATCGCGGGTGATGCGATGCGCGGGCATGCACGTGGTCCGCGGGTCCACCTCCAAGGGAGGCGCCCGCGGGCTCCTCGCGATGGTGCGGGCGATCCGCGACCACCGTCTCGATGGAGCTTTCGCCGTCGACGGACCGAGAGGTCCACTGCACGAGGTGCAGCCGGGCGCGCTCTCGTGCGCCCGGCACGCCAAGGGCCTCGTCGTCCCGATCGGCTCGGCCGCCGCGCCTGCCAGGACGCTGCTGCGCGCTTGGGATCGCATGGTGCTCCCCGTTCCATTTTCGCGCGCAGTGGTGGTGGTCGGGCCGGCGCTTCCCGCCGACACCCCGCCGGCCCAAATCGCGACCGCGATCGACGCCGCGAACGTCCTGGCCACCCGCGAGCTCGACAAGCTCCGATCGGCTCGACGCCCGGACGACCCAGAACCTGCCGTACCGTGAAGCGTCTGTTATCGTCGGCGTTGATGCGCTCTCGCCTTGCCTTCCTCGCTGCCGTTGCCGCCGCCCTCATCGCTTGCTCGTCGAAGGACGAACATCCCGCCGCCGTCGACCCGAACCCGCCGACCGACTCCGCGTTCGACAGCACGGTCGACGCGGAAGAGGACACGGAAGTCCCCGTCGACTCCGCCATCGCGACGACGGACGCGAAGTCGGATGCGACGACCGACGGTGATGCCGGCGGCTCGAGCGACGCGAAGGATGCAGCCGGCGACGGCGTCGCTTCCGACGCGACCAGCAGCGACGCCTTCACGCTGATCGATGCACCGTTCGACGTTCCGGCCGACGCCGACGCGGCCATGTTCGTGAACTGTTACGACACGGTGAAGAACCCAGACGAGACGGACATCGATTGCGGCGGCGTCTGCCGAGCCGTGCGCAAGTGTGAGGTCGGAAAGAGCTGTCTGGTCGACGCCGACTGCGTCCAGGGCAAGTGCGGCTCGACGACCAAGCAGTGCAGCGAGCCCGCGTGCAACGACATCGTGTGGAACGGCGCCGAGACCGACGTCGACTGTGGCGGCCCGAGCTGCGGCAAGTGTGCGAACGACAAGCGCTGCAAATTCGCCACCGACTGTCTCAGCAACGTCTGCGGCCCCGGCGGGGTCTGCTCTGCGCCGCAATGCACCGACGGTGTGAAGAACGGCACCGAGAGCGACATCGACTGTGGGGGAACCTGCCCCAAGAAGTGCCTGATCGGCGCAGCCTGCGCGGGTCCGGCCGACTGCGCGACCGGCGCGTGCATCGCGTCCACGTGCCGGTGCCCGTCGGGCATGACGCAGTTGAACGTGCCGACTGGCAGCGGCACGTACTGCATCGACCAAGTCGAGGTCACCAACAGCGACTACGCCGCGTTCCTCACCAGCGGCTTCGCCGACCCGACCACGCAGGACCCGGTCTTGTGCAAGGACTGGAACACCAGCTTCGTACCCACGTCGAGCTGGCCGGCGCCATCCGGTCGCGAGGGACACCCGGTGCGCGGCGTCGACTGGTGTGACGCCGTCTCGTACTGCAAGGCCAAGGGCAAGGTGCTCTGCGGGAAGATCGGCGGCGGCAGCACGCCGGTCGCGACCTTTGCCGACGAGAAGGTCAGCAAGTGGACCAACGCCTGCTCGCAGGGCGTGAACCCGTACCCTTATGGTTCGACCTACAGCGCGACGAGCTGCAACGGTGCGGATCTCTGGGCCACGGTCGACGGCGGCGTACCGAACACCTGGGGCGTCCTCAACGGCACCATCTTCCTCAACACCACCTGCCTCGGCGGCCCGGCGTCGAACGTCTACCAGTTGAGCGGCAACGTGGCGGAGTGGGAGGACTCGTGCGAGTCGACCACCGGCGGTGACGCGGGCGTCGACGGCGGCGACGGAGGATTGAGCGGCGCCACCGACAACTGCCTCGTTCGCGGCGGAAGCTTCCTCTCGAACGCGGCCGATCTGCAATGTGGTGCCAAGCGCCTGGTTCCCCGGAACACGCGCGCCGCGGACATCGGCTTCCGCTGTTGCCTGTAGTCGCAAGAGTCTGCCTGTCTCTGGAGGGAAAGATGCGAACCATCCTCGAAGTCGGACGACGCGCTCGGGCACTCTCGCGAGTCGCGTTGTTCGCGCTCGGCGCCGCCGCCGCGGGGTGCGGCAGCGACAAGGACCGAACGTTCGTCGACCCCTACGGCACCAGCACCGAGCCGTTCCCCTGGCCCGAGCCCGGCGCGGCGCTGCCGGCCAGTGCGCTCCGCCTCGAGCCGGCGATGGGCGTGGCGTACTTCGATCTCGACAAGAAGGCCGGCATCCCCCTCCCCTACAAGGTCGTCGAGGTCGCGAGCGGCACCGACGTGACGGCGAAAGCAACCTTCGGCGCCAAGGAGGTGCGATACGGCCGCTTCGAGAAGAACGCGTTCATCGCGTCGCTCTCGACCGGCGACCCCCTCGGGGTCACGACCCTGGTGGGTGCGAAGGTCGGAAACGACTTCGTGTTCGCTCATCTCGCCGTGTTGCAGGAGTCCCGAACGGGCAAACGTCGCGATGGCACCGCGCTCGGTCCCCTGAACGCCGACGCGCAGCCGAACAAACTCGTGCTCGCGGCCGGCGGCGGTCTCTACAAGGCCGACGTTGCCATCGTGATGGACACCACCGGCTCGATGGGCGGCTCGATCGCCGACCTGGTCAGCAGCCTGGTCGGCAAGATCCTCCCCGAGCTGCGCCGGCAGATCCCCGACATCGCCTTCGGCCTGGTCGAGCACAAGGACTACCCGGTGTCGCCCTACGGTGGCACCGGCGACTTCCCGGTGAAGCTGCACCGCGAGATCACCGACAACGTGGAGTCGGTTCGCACTGCGCTCGCCAGCCTCTCGGCGAGCGGCGGCAGCGACCTGCCCGAGTCGCAGGTGCCCGCGATGTTCCACGCGCTGACCGGCGCCGAGCTGAAGTGGAGCTCCGGCAGCGTTCCCAAGCGCGAGCCTCCCGCCGGCAAGCTCGGAGCGATCGGGTTCCGCCCTGGTGCGCTGCCGATCGTGGTGCTCGTGACCGACATCGATTGGCACGAGGCCACGCACGATCCGTACAGCGCGAGCACCGTTCCCGACGCCGTCACCCGAGAGCAGCTCGCCGACGCGTTCAACGGGCTCAACGCGAAGTTCATCAACGTCACGCAAACCCAAATGGGGCGGACCACCGAGGAGCAACCCGACTGGCTGTCGGACAAGACCGCCAGCAACGTGCCCGTGACCGCGTTCCAGAGCAAGTGCGGCGCGGGCAAGTGCTGCACGGGTGTCTCTGGCGCGGCGCGCGACCCCTCCGGCCCCGATGGCCGCTGCCGGCTCAACTTCCTCCACAACAGCGGCGAGGGTCTCACCGACTCGGTCATTACAGGGATCTCCGGCCTGTCGATCGGCACGTCGTTCGACGTAAGTGCGAAGATCACGGCGAGCGGGATCAAGGGCCCCGATGCCAGCAAGCTGATCACCGCGGTGCGCCCGGTCGCCGCGGGAGATGCGACCATCGGATGCCTGGCGCACGACGTGAAGGACACCAACGGCGACGGCACCCCCGACACCTTCGTGGCCGTGCCGGTCACCGACAACGTCTGCTTCGAGGTCGACGTGGCGAAGAACACGACGATCAACCCGACCGGCGTGCCGCAGATCGCCTGGGCGTTCCTCGACCTGATCGGCAATCCCGGGCAGGTCCTGCTCGATCGACGCGTCGTGATGATCGTCGTGCCCCCGAAGTCCTGACGTCTGGACGCGCGCGGCGGTCACGGCCACCGTGATCAGCGCGATGCCCGAGAAGCCGCAGAAGCGATCGTCACGTCCCTCGGCGGATCCCCGGAAATCCAAGGTCCGTCCGAGCCGTCCCCCCACCGGGACCGCACGCATCTCGCTCGCGCGCGAGGGGGTGCGCCTCACGGCAGCCGACGGCTCGACCGAGATCGTCCCGCTGCGCTCCGGCGCGTGTCACTACTGGCGGCTCGATCGCAGCGCTTGGCGCGCGGCGCTCTCGTCGCTGCGGACGATGGAGCTCGGGCTCGTCGAGACCTACGTGCCCTGGCAGGTGCACGAGCGCGGCACGGACGACGCCCCGCGCTACTCGTTCGAGGGCGCGCTCGACGTGGCCGCGTTCCTCCGCGAGGCGCACGCGCTCGGGCTCAAGGCCATCGTCCGCCCGGGTCCGCACATCAACGCGGAGCTCACCGACTTCGGGCTTCCCGAACGAGTGGTGTGGAACCCCGAGTGCCAGGCGCGCACGCCGCGCCTCAATCCGGTGATGTTGCCCGCGCCGCCCCGCGCGTTTCCGGTTCCGTCGTACGCGAGCAAGACCTTCCTCGCCGAGACCGCGCGATGGTTCGCCGAGGTGGGCCGCGAGCTGAAGGACCTCGTGTGGCCGAACGGGCCCATCGTGCTCGTGCAGATCGACAACGAGGGCGCGCTCTACTTCCGCGATGGCATCTACGACCAGGACTACCACCCCGACGCGATCGCCCACTACCGCGGCATGCTCGAGGCAAAGTACCGGACGATCGCCGAGCTCCGCCGCGCGTACGGGATCGCCGCCGAGAAGTTCGAGGACGTCGCACCACCGCTCCGATACGACGTGCGCTCCGCCGAGGATCTCCCGCGCCACATGGACTGGGCCGAGTCGCACGAGGCGCTCCTCGCGGAGTCGTTCGCCACGATGGGCGACGCGCTGGCGCAGGCGGGCTTCACGGACGTGCCCACGTTCCACAACCTGCCCATGGGCGAATCGGCGACGCCGCTCCACCCGGCGCTCGTGCGACGCGGAGGCCGCGAGCGCGGGCTCGATCTGATCGCGCTCGACTACTACCACCCGGCTGGCGACCACCGCGCGATCGCGCGGCGCACCACGGAGCTCGCCGTCGCGTCCGACGCGCTCGGGCATCCGGCGTTCGCCGCCGAGATGGGCGCGGGCGCGCCGCCGTTCTTCCCGCCGCTCGAGGAGCGCGACGCAATGTTCACCCTGCTGTGCGCGATGGCGTATGGGGTGCGCGGCTACAACGTGTACATGGCGGTCGAGCGCGATCGTTGGCTCGGCTCTCCGGTCGATCGCAACGGCGTGCTGAGGCCGTTCGCGGCGTTCTTCCGCAAGCTCGGCGCGGCGCACGATCGGGTGGAGTTCGGGGCCCTGACCCGCAGTGTTCCCGCGCGTCTGGTCGTTCCGCGATCGGTGCGCCGACTCGCGCGGGTCATGCACGCATTCGGCCCTGTCTCACAGGCGCTGTTCCGAGTCATGGGCGGCGGCATGCAGGAGACGGTGCTCGAGGACGACATCGATTTCGGCGAAGGGCATGGCGAGGCCCCACCCACGCGCGCGGGACGTATCCTCTCGGCGACGGAGCGTGCGCTCGACGAAGAGGGGATTCCGTGGGCGATCGTCGACGGCGGCGACGCCGACGTCGCGCTCGCGGGCGCAGAGCTCGTCGTGGTACCCACCTCGTGTGGGCTCGATGCTCCGCTGCTCGAGGCGCTTCGCAAGGCCCGCGCCGACGGGGCACGGGTGATCTTCGCGCCGTCGCCGCCCCGACGCGACGGCACGTTCCGCCCGCTCTCGCCCAAGGCCACCAAGGCGCTGCCCGAGGTCGAGGTGCTGGTCGGAGACGAGTCGGTCGACGTCGGCGCCATCCGCCATCGGTTGCGGCAAGGCCGGGCCGAGGCGCCCCGCACGCACGTGTCGCCAGCTCCTTGCGCGATCACCGTGCACCGCGACGACAAGGGGGCCCCGCGCGTCCTCTTCCTGGTCAACCCCACCCGCGGCCGGCTCCACGTCGAAGCCGAGGTGCCCGGAGTGACTCACGCGCGCGACGTGCTCGACGGCACCACCTTCGAGCTCGGCAAGGGCGTCAACGTCGATGCGTTGACGGTTCGGTTCTGCGAAGTGGTCGTCACTTCAGCTTCGGATTGATCTTCTTGAACGGCTCGAGCTGCACGGCGGGCGTCTCTTCGGGGAGCGTCAGGCGCTGCAGCGTCTTGGCGCTGCCGAGCAGCGGCGACACGTCGCGCACGGCAGTCCCGGTGAGATCGACGCGTTCGAGCGCGGCGAGCTTGGACAGCGGCGAGAGGTCGACGAGCTTGGGGCAGTCGACGAGATCGAGGTCGCGCAGCTTGGTCAGCGGCGCGATCCCGCTGACGTCGACCAGGAACCCGGCACGCAGGATCGACAGCTTCACCAGCCCGACCAGCGGCGCGAGCACGCTCGTGTCCTTGGCCGCCGAACGGAGGATCGAGAGCTCTTCGAGCTGCACCAGCGAAGAGACGCCCTTCGCGTCGAAACCGAGGGTGAGCGCACGCAAGGGCGCGAGCTTCGAGAGTGGGCTCACGTCGCGGACCGTGGGCGGCAGCGCGACGAACCGCAGCTTCGGCGCGACGGCGAGCGGCGCGACGTCCTCGACGCCCATGCCGGTGATCATCAGCGTTCCGAGCTCGGGCAGCTTCGCGAGCGGCGCGAGGTTCTTGATCGCGTGACTGCGGATCACCACCGTCGCTACCTTCGGGGCCGACGAGAGCTCCGACAGGTCGTCGATGCCGTTCGCTGCGATCGAGACCTCTGACGCCCACGGGACCTTCGAGAGCGACGCCAGATCGGCATTCTTCGCGCTGCCGCCGAAGGTGACGCGGAGCCGCGCGGATTTGTGCTTGGCGAGGGTCTTGGCGAGCGCGTCGTCGATGGTGACGAGCTCGCAGTCGACGGAAGCCTTGGTGAAGGTGCACGGCTCGGGCGGCCCCGCGTCGGGCGCAGCATGGGCGGTGGATGCGATCGCCACGGCAGCGAGGAGCGGCGCGATTCGGTGCACGGCGACAGAGCCTGCCCCTTCGCGGGGCGCAGCGCAAACGTCACTCGAGCGCAGGCACCACCGGTCCCATCAGCTTCAACCGCAGCTCGGCGTCGAACGGCACGATCGCCACGCCGCGCGGCGTGTCCTCGTCCGCCTCACTCGCGGGCGGGACGGGACCGCCGCCGATGGCGGTCGGCGCCACGCCCTGGAGCAGGGCGGTGTTGGAGGTGGCCTGGCCCTCGGGCATGACCGTCAGCGCGTACGGTGAGGCCGCGATGACCGTGGCCTGGAGGACATAGACGGCGTCCCGTGTCTCGAGGCGATCGAATGCGATCTCGACCCGGTGCTGCGCCTCGTCGACGTGCACCACGTGACCATGGACCAGCGCGCCCGGAGCCACGATCACGATGCCGCGTTTGTCGAGCAGCGGAGCCACGACGCGCGCGGTAAACAGCTTCTTGTCGGGGCTGACCCCCGGACCGAGGTCCTGGTCGAGGCGGACCCGGAGCTCGGAGCCCGTCGCAGCAGCGAGCGACATCGCCGGCGTCGGTGGCGCGTTGCGAGCCTCGCTCGCGAGCGTGGCAGCGCTTCGATCCAGCGGACGCTTGTTGCTGCCGCAGGCCGCGACGAGCATGGCGACGGCGATGAAGGGGCTGAGCTTCATGCCTGCCCTCATCGCAAGCAACGCGCCAGCCTCGCCGCGGCGGCGCTGCGCTCGCGGGGATCAGCCCGGGGTCAGAACCGGCCGATCGAGAAGTTGAACACGACAAACGGCTCGTTGAAGGCCGTGTAGCGGCTGAGATTGAAGCCGAAGTCGAACGCCACGGGCCCCACCGGCGTGTCCACCGAGAGGCCCGGTCCGACCGAGTAGCGGAGAATCCAAGGGCGGAAGTTCGAGACGTAACGCCAGGTATTCGTCGCATCGACGAAGATGATGAACCCGCCCCACTTGAACGCAGGGATGCGCAATTCCACACGCGGGTTGATGTAGACGTTGCCGCCGCGCGACGCGCTGTTGGCGAGGGACGCGCCGCAGGTGTTGCTGCGAGCGCCGGCCGCATTGACGGAGAGATGGTTGGCGGGGTTCAGCGGGTCGACGGGATACTCGGAGCACGCGACGCTGCCGAGCAGCGCGTCCTTGTTCACCGAGAGCTCGTCGATCGAGTCCTGCGGGAGCATCGTTCCCGGGAAGAACCCGCGATTGCTCTCGACACCTCCGAGGTAGAAGAGCCGGTCTGGATAGGTGTCGCACTTGTTGACGTCGCCCTCGCGGAAGCAACGGCCGACGTTCACGTTGACGCCGCTGAACAGGAGCAACGCGAGGATCGGGTGCTTCGGGACGGGCAGCTTGAAGTACATGGCCCCCCCGCCGGTCAGGTGGAGGAAGTCCTGCTTGGCGGCCTCGGGTGGGGTCCACAGGTTGTTCGAACGCACCCACTCGCTGGTCAACGAGACGAACCCGTTCTTCGTCGCCCCGAGCCGGTTGTCGCGAAAGTCGAGCGTGAACGTGCTGCTGAGCGCGGTCACGCTGGTGTTGCCGTCTGGTACGCGCAACAGCGGGGCGAGCGCGGGATTCGCATTGGCGATCGATTGGGACGACCCGTTCTCGAAGGCCTTGAACTTGTTGAGCTCCATGTCTCCGCTGAAGACCACCGTCAACGGCTGCACCGGTGTGTACGTGAGGGTGAGGACCGGCAGCAGGTACTTGTTGAGGAGGAAGTCTCGCCGCAGGTCGAGCATGGTCACGAACTCGAGCGACGTGCGCACCGCGGAGCCGAGGAGAGGCGTGTGCGGCGCGGTCAATCCCACCGAAATCCTGCGCGGGAGTCGGTCGAGGCCGGACACCTGCTCGCGGTCGGTCCAGCGCTGGACGATAACCGGGTCGTAGAACGGGCAGGCGCCACGCTCGGGACAGAGCAGGAAGTTCTGCCAGGAGAACTTCAGCCCGAGGTTCAGCGAGAGCGCGTACCCCAAGAAGTTGCCGTAGCTGTAGTCGCCACGAAAGCGGATGCCCTCGGCGATGGCGAAGCCGATGCGATAGTCGAACAGCTGGCGCGGTCGCTCGACCACGTTGACGATCACGCTCTTGCGCTTGCCGGGAATGTTCGCGTTCACCAGGCCGATCGAGACGCTCGAGAACACCCCGAGCTTGACCAGTCGGTCCTGCGACTCGCGCACCAGCCGCGCGCGGTAGATGCCTCCCTCTTCGATGCGCAGACGCGCTCGGATCAGGCTCTCTCGGGTGTTGCGCTCCCCCTCGACGAAGATCTTGTCGATGACGACCTGCTCGCCCTCGCTCACGATGAATCGCACTCGCGCGCGCGACTTGTCGCTCGAGTAATCGAACGTCACCTTCACGTTGACGAAGTAGTACCCCTCGTCGCGGTAGTACTCGACGACCGCCTTGCGCGCCGCCTCGATGTCCTTGAGCGAGAGCGGGTCGCCCATGCGGAGGATCGAGCCCGCGACCGCGGAGCCCCCGAGCGTCGCAGGGGCGATGGCGTGCGTGCCGTCGAACGAGACGTCCCAGAGGAACGAGCGCGGGCCGGGGTTGATCGGCAACACGACGGTGAGGGTCGGCGCGCACTCGATGCCCTTGAGCGGGTCGGGCTGACACGCGAGCTTCTTCTCGATCGGCGGGATCGGCAGGGGCAGCCGGTTGTTGTCGAACGTGCAGAGCTTCTTCTCGTCGTAGTTCCCAGGGAGGACGGGCTTGCACCCCTTGGAACCGGGCATCGAGCCCTTGGCGCAGGCGCCACGGAGGACGCCGATCTCGCCGATCTCGACGAACATGTACCCCTCGGACCGGTACAGCTCGACCAGGTGATCGCGTGCGTGCTCGTAGGTCTCGGCAAAGAACACCGAGCGGCTGCTCGGGTGCGCGGGCATCGGGTGCGTCCCGCTCGAGACGTCGCCCCCCTTGAACGTCTCGTCGATCGGCTTCTGGCTCGCGTCACCGAAGCCCTCGCCCGCGAGCTCCTCGTCGAGGAACGAATCGATCTCCTCGTCGAGCCGGCTTGCCGTGAGGGCTCCGGTGAGGCAGGGATAGACGCGTCGGACCACCGTCACCGCGTCGCCTTCGCGGATGCGGATTCGCAGCGCGCGCTGCGCGTCGGTGGGGTTGCCGAGCAGCTCGGTCTCCACGAGAACGTCGAGGTACCCGAGCTTGCGGTACGCGGCTTCGATCTTCGAGGCGAGCCGTAGTGGGGACCGGTCGGCCTCGTTCTTCAGGTCGAGGATGTCGAGCAGCCCCTCACGGTCGAAGAGGACGTTGCCTTCGAACGACAACACCACCTTCGGGCCGGGCACCACGTTGACCGTGAGCACGGCACTCGATCCCTCGCCGGGCGTGACGCCGTGGGTCACCGTCGCCGTAGGAAAGCCGACGGCGCGAAGCGAATTGGCGAGCGCGCGATCGGCGAGATCGAGCGCGTCTTCGTCGACGCGTTCGTCGGCCTTGACCGAATAGGACTCGGCCGCGGCGACCGCCAACGTGTCCCACGTCGGCAATCCGGCGAACACCCGCTTCTGCACGGTGGTCGGCTTGCCGGACTCGACGGTGATCTGCACCAGCACGACGTTCTGGAGGTCGGTCTCGATCGTCGCGATGTCGACCTTCGCCTTGGGGAAGCCTCGCTGCACGTAGTAGGCGCGGATCTTCTTCGAGGCCTCGTCGAGGCTCTTCTCGGTGACCTCGCGCACATCCACGAAGCCGCCCGCGCGACGCACGACGTCGTCTCCGAGCTCGTTGCCCTTGAACACCACGCGCCGAACGAGCCGCGACGGTTGCAGCCGGAAGACGACCTCGACGCCGCCGATGCCGGGCTCGATCTCGAGCGAGCCGCCCGCGAAGCCGCCCCCTTCGAGCAGCCGAAGGAGCTCCGCGCGCGCAGCGACGAGCGAGAACGGCGTCCCCACCTTGGGCGCGGCGAGCTTGGGGGGCGTCGGCCAGAGCATGCCCTCCATCTTCGCCCGCACGGCCACGACGGTCCGGCCCTCGTACGCCGTGACGTCGGGCAGCGTCACCGGGATCGACGGTAGCTCGACGATCGGCGCGGTGACGTCTTTTCCAGTCTGCGCAGCCGCCGACAGCGCGAGCGTGAGCACGACCACGACCAGCCAGAGGCGCGCGAGCCAGAGGCGAAACACCGGATGCTGCCTACTCGAACTCGAGGCGGTAGCGAAGATCGAGCCCGATGTTTCCAAGCGACTGCGAGGATACGTCATTCACGTTGTCGTAGGAGCCGAGGAGCGACACACCCTTCATCAGTCGCCACTCGATGTTCGCCTGGATCTCGCGGCGCTCGCCGAATCCTTGGGTGACGCTCGCCCGGAGTGCGTCCGAGAGCTTCTTGCCGAACGTCACCTGGGGCTCGGTGCGGCCCGTACGGAGGCTATAGGCGGTTCCGAAGCGGAACTCGTCGATCACCGGGATCGCCTGGGACAAGGTCTCGTTCACACCGGTCACGTTCGCGATCAAATCGAGGCCGGCGCCGCTGGCGACGTTGCCGCCGATCTGCGCGGACTCGGCCTTGGTCATGCCGATGGTGAGGAGCCAGATCAGATCTTCCTGCGACAGGCTCGGCTCACTCGAGAGGTCCATCTTGAGCTCGTCGCGCGTGCCGTACACGTGCATCTTGATGCGCCACTCGGCGGTGGATCCGGCCGAGGCGGCGCGACGGAACTCGGTCACCGCGGAGATGTCGACGTACGGGTCGACCTTGGTCTCGTCCTCGAACCGCAGGGTTCCGTCGCGGATGTCGAAGTCGTTGCGGCGCAGCCTGAAAATGCCGCCCTTGATGACGCCGAGCTCGCCGAGCAACCCGATGCGCTGGTTGGTGCCGACGACCCTGAGCCCGTTCTGGCCGACCCCGAGCGTCGCATCGACCAGGTTGTTCTTGACCTTGAACCCGCCCTTGCTCCGAATCTCGACGTCGAATCCGACCAGGTCGCGCTCCGGGTCGTAGGCGTCGACCTCGGTGCGCTTGGCGGCCTGGATGGCGCTGACGTCGAAGATCTTGATCTGCTTCTCGTAGAGGAAGCTGTCGACGTTCACCACGCCCTCGACGCGCGCGGGTTTGGACTTCTCGCCGGCGTCGGGTGGGCTCCAGGTGACGCGCAGGTCGGAGTCGAAGGTCATCGACATGCCGTCGCCGTAGCGGAAGTGCACTCCACGCGCGGCGAACTTGAAGTCCGCGTCGCCCATGCTCGTACCCTTGAGCGCCACGCCGCCGGTCGCATCGAGGGTGCCGCCGCCGAGCTCGCCGTGGAGCTTGTCGATGGTGACGCCCCGCTTCGGATCGATCTTGATGGTGCCGTCGACGCCGATCAGGGGCATGGCGAACTGCTTGAAGGTGAACGCGCCCTTCTCGATGCGCACCTCGCCATCCCAGGTCGGCGTGGCCAGCGTTCCACCGACCGCGAGCCGTGCGTGCGCGACGCCCTCGGCGCGGTCGAGGAACTTCGGCATGAACTCCTCGAGGCGTGCGAGGGGAAGCGTCGGCAGGTCGATGGTCGCCGCGAGATCCGGCGGAAGGTTGTCGCCCGGGTGCCGCGTGATCTTCGCGCCGACGAGCACCTTGGTCGGGACGTCGCCGAACTTGAGCGAGAGTGTGGTCGTCGGGAGCGAGACGCCCTCCGTGCCGAACGAGATGGTCGGGGTCGGCTTCACGGTCGCGATCGACACGTCGCCACGCGCCGCATCGATGGTGATGCCTTCGATCTTGCCGATCGAGTTCCACCACTCGCTCACCGGGTGCGAGATCAGCGTGACGTCCGCGCTCGCGGTGCCGCTCACCGGAACGATCGGCGCCTTCTCGGCCTTTCCCTCGAGCACCTCGGCGGCGTCTTCGGGGCGCAGGAGCGAGAGGGGCGCCAGGTCCAGCCCACGGATCGCGATCTTCCCGCGCGCGATCTTCTTCCGCTGATCGGTCACCCGGAAGTCGTCGAGCCGGATGGCGCTGCCGAAGAGCGAGCCGGTGATGGAGAACTCACCCTCGATCGGATCCGAAGTCCAGCGCGCGACGTCGAACGGCTTGGGGACGGTCTTCCGGTAACAGCCCTTGGCGTCGGGTTGCAGCGAGGGCGCGATGGTGGGGAGCGGCTCGCGGACGAGGCGCAGGCGCGAGCGGTCGAGCATGTGCCCCTCGACCTTCACCGGCGAGACGTTCGCATCCGCGACGATGCGCATGGTGTCGAACGTTCCGCCGACCTCGGCCACCGCGTCGATGGCCCCCTCGACGGGGATGTTGGTCGGGGGGAGCGCAGCGAGCGCCTTGAGCGAAACGCCCGAGGCGGTCACCTTCACGTTGAGGTTTCCGCCGCGTCGCACCGTTCCGGTAGCGACCACGGTGCCGCCGCCCTTCTTGTGCAGCGTCGCCGCGTGCACGTCGAGGTCCATGCCGAGACCGGCGCCGTCGAAGTCCCACCACGTGAGCGAAGCGTCGGCCGTGCCTCCGTCATAGCGCTCGCCGAACAGATCGAGCGCGAGCACGCTGCCCCTGGTGTCGAGGTCGAGACGGCCGCTCCCGCAAGGATCGTCCTTCCCTCCCGCGACGAAGTGCGCGCGCGCGTCGACGGCGACGTGGCCCTTGATCTCGGCCCAGCGCGGATCCCCGGTCATCTTGAGGATCTCGTACAGGTCGTCGAGCGCGAAGTTCGCGCTCTTGGCGAGCGCGTCCACCACCACCGCACCCGTCGGCGCCGCCAGATCGACGCGCATGCTCGGGACCTGGTACTTCGACTCGCCGTGTTTCGCCTCGAGCCCGGTGATCTCGATGAGCGCCTGGTCGTTGAACACGTAGCTCGCGCGCTCGATGTCGCCGAGCGCGAACTGGTCGAACACGAAGCCGCCGAACGCCGCCGAGCCCTCGGCCTTGAAGGACTCGTAGGTGCCGCGCATCTTCATGTCGACGCGGCCGACACCTGCGAGCGCGAACGTGGTCAACGGCGACGCATCGGCGATGTCGACCTGCTCGCTCTTCACGTCGATCTCGAGCTGGCTGTGGAAGCCGAGGAGCACGCGACCGTCGAGCTTGCTGCCGCCGAAGGCCGCGTGGATCTGCTCGAACGCGAGGTAATCGGGACGAATGGCCACCTTGGCGGAGAGGTCGGCGATGCCGCCCGTCTTGGGCGCGAGGCCGACGATGTGGCCGTGGTTCGGCTTCTCGACCGGGGCGGCTGCGAGCTCGAAATTCCGCGTGTTGGCCTTGAGGTCGCCGTCGAGCTGCAGGGGATCGAGGAAGCCCGCGATCGACGCCTTGGCCTCCTTGAAGTCCCACCGGACGTGCGTCGCCCGCGACACCGCGAGCTCGCGCATGAGCCCCGGGAACCCGAGCTCCTTGATCGAAACGTTCGCCTTGAGCGGCAGCTTCTTCTTCGCGAGCGGAGCGGGCGCGGCCTTGAGCTCGAAATCGGTGACGGCCACCTGGCCGCCGCCGTAGTCGACCTCGAGCTTCTTCGACGCGATCGTGAGCGGCGGTTTGAGCTCGACGTCGCCGTGGAGCAACGTGCCGAAGTGGAAGTTCGAGAACCGGAGATCGTGTCCCTCGAGGTTGCCGGTTGCCGAGGTCTTGAGCACGCCGGCCAGCGGATCGCCCAGATCGATCGCGCCCAGGGCATCGACATCGAGGGCGACCCACCCATCGACCGGTTCGAGCGGAACGTAGCGATAGGCGAGGAACGCGGGCGCTCGCAAGCGCACGCGCCCGCCCTTGGTGCCGGCCGTGATCACCGCCTCCGGCTTCTTCGTGCCGGGAGGAAGCGGCGTCGGCGGCTCCTTCGGGAGGTCGACTTCGACGCCGTCGATCTGCAGGGAGACGATGCGATCGTTTCGTGCCGCGCCGGCAACACACGAAGGCGCAACGCCCGGCTTCGGGTCGTCGTCGATCCGTGCGTCCACCTCCAGGTGCTTCAACTCGAAGTCGTACCCGGTCGCCGCATCGGTCAGTCGGGCCGCGAGCGAGACCGCGCAGATGGAATCGTCGTCGACCATCGCGAACGCGGGGAACGGCTCCTTCTTCTTCGGCTTCACCCCGGGCGGCAGATCGGGCGGGAACCGATCGGGCAGCGGCCACTCGTTGACCTGCAGGTGGGTGGTGCGGAGAGCCCCTGACGCTTTGTGCAGCCGGAGGTCGTAGACCGGAGTCCCCTCGCCACCGACGTCGACGTCGACGTCGATGCCGGCGAGATCGACCAGCAGGGGATCTCCGCCGGTCTTCCGATGGGAGAGCACGACCTTCGCACCGGTGATCGCAACGACCCGGAAGGGCGGCTCGATCTGGGTGGTCTTCGCCTTGGGCGGGTGCGGCTTGAGCTTCAGCGGGAGGTTCGCGAGCTCGCCATCGACCAGCTCGATGTTCGCTTCGGGCGCGACGAGCTCGATCCCGTCGAGCACCACGCGCCCCGAGAGCAGCGCGAACGGTCGGACCGTGACCCGCGCTTCACCCACCCGTGCGAACGGCTTTCCGGGTGTACTGGACGCAACCTGGATGTCACGAATCATGACACCGGGGGGCCAGAGCGCGCGCTCGATGCGAAGCGACACGTCCAGGTTCGTCTCGGCCTTCACCGCGTCGGCGATCAGCCGCTCGATCCGCCCGCGAATCGCCCGGGATTGAAAGAGAAACGGCAGCGCGACCGCAGCGCTGCCCACGAGCGTCAGCACGAACAGGAACAGCCACGCCAGGAGGCGCCCGATCTCGGGGCCCCCACGTCCGGCGGCGTGGTGTCGGCGAAGCACGGCGGTCCTGTAGCAAGTTCCTAGCCGAGCAGGCCGCGCGCGGCACGTTCCACGGATCCGCCACGTGGGTCGCGACATCCGTCACGGTGTGGGTGCGCACCGAGGCCTACCCTCCCGCTCCAGAGGGGGGACCGCACATGCACGTCGTCCTCGTAGGTCCGGAGCTCGAGGAGAACCTGTCGCTGCGGTATCTACGCGGCGCGCTCGAGGCAGACGGTCACCTGGTCACGCAGGTCGATTTCGAGTTCGCCCGCGACGTCGAACGCGCCGCGCGAGCCCTGGTCGCCGCGGCCCCTGACATCGCCGGCTTCTCGATGGTGTTCACCCGTCGCGCGGAGGAGTTCGCCGCGTTGATCCGTCGCGTGCGCGCGCTCGGGTTCCATGGACTGACCATCGCGGGCGGGCACTTCGCGGCCTTCCACGCCGAGCAGCTGCTCGCCGATCTGCCGGAGCTCGACATGGTCGGAATCGGCGAGGGCGAGGGATTGCTCCGCGCACTCGCGGGCGACGAGCGGACGCTCGGTCGCGCTCCGCAGGCGCTCGCCGAGATCCGCGGCCTCGTGTGGCGCGACGGCGCGCGCTTGCAGCGAAACGCCCCGGCGACTCCGCCGGAGGATCTCGACGTGCTTCCGTGGCCGGTGCACCGCCGGCCGTTCGATCGGTACATGGGGCTGCCGATCGTGAACATGCTCGGCTCGCGCGGCTGCACGCACGCCTGCGGGTTCTGCTCGATCGCGGCGTGGCACAAGATGTGTGGCGGCTCGCGGTACCGCGTGCGCTCGCCTTCGCACATCGCCGCGGAGATGGCCTGCCTCTACCGAGAGGGCGTCCGCGTCTTCAACTTCCACGACGACAACTTCCTCGGGCGCGATCGCGAGCAGAACCTCGCACGCTACCGCGCGTTGCGCGAAGAGCTCGCCGAGAGACGCGTGGGCAAGATCGCGTTCCAGATCAAGGCGCGCCCCGACTCGGTCGATCAGGAGCTGTTCGCGATGCTCCGCTCGATGGGCCTCTTCCGTGTGTTCCTGGGGATCGAAGCCGGCACCGAGGTGTCGCTGAAGAACCTGGGACGCGGCCAGAAGCTGACCGACAACGTCCGAGCGCTCGAGATCCTCAACGGTCTCGACCTCCACGTCGCGTTCAACCTGCTCGTGCTCAACCCCGAGTCGACGTTCGACGACCTCGAGGGCAACGTCGCGTTCCTCCGCGCACACCTCGACAACCCGATGAACTTCTGTCGCACCGAGATCTACGAGGGCACCCCGCTCGAGCGGCGGCTGCGCAAGACCGATCGCCTGCTCGGCGACTACTGGGGCCTCGACTACGCGGTCGGCGACCAGCGTGCAGAGCGCGCATTCGAGCTGTTCCGCGACGCTTTCTACCAGCGGAATTTCGGCGCGCACCCGCTCCACTACCTCTCGGGCCAGGTCGACTACGAGCACCAGCTGCGGATGGACTTCTTCGGCACGACGCCCGAGGTCCGCGCGCTGGCCAAGGGCTTCGTGCGCGCCGTGAACGCCAACACCGTGCGGCACCTCGACGACGTCCTCGCCGAGGTCCGGCGTGGAGGAGACGGCGGCGAGTTCAAGCGCGATCTCTTCGCGCGAGTACACGCCGACGACGAGCGCCTGCACGCCGAGGGACAGCGCACGCTCTCGCGCATCCGCGACCTCACCGAGATAGTGAACCGACGCCCTTTTCTGAAGACCAAAGGCGCCATCGCCGCGGCAACTGCGTTCGTCCTCGCAAGCTGCCGCCTGCCTGATACCGCGCCGATGGAGGCCGCGCCCCCGCCCCCGGAGACCCACACCGGCGCGCCGCCCGACGCAGAGGGCCCGCCCGACACCGGCTGGTTCATCCAGCCGCCGGGCCAGGCGGATGCCTCGTTCGACGCCGTCGCGCTCGCGGACGCGATCGCCGAAGGCGGCGTGTTCGACGCGAGCCAGCAGACCAAGACGCTGAAAGACGCCGGCCCCACGTACAAGGTGCCGCCGATCCACACCGCGCCGATGGAAGCAGCGCCCCCGCCCCCGCATCACGCAGAGGCGGCGCCGATGTGGAAGAAGAAGCCCTGACTCAAGAGCTGTCAGGAATTCCCCCGGACTGAAGTCCGGGGCACCGACAGCAAGACGAAGCCCTCCGGGCTTGCGACGGTGCCAGCGAGGAAGCGCAGTCGCTCGACTCGCCAGGCCCGTTGTCGATCGCGGCTATTTTTGCCGGGCAACAACCACATTCGTTCCGTCTGCAACGACAGGCCGAAGCCAGCCCAGCGAGTCGGTGAGTCCGAAGGACTTGAGGTCCGCTGTCGGTGCCCCGGACTTCAGTCCGGGGGGATTTTCCGACAGGTCCTCAGAAGCCCATCAGCTTCGCGACGTAGTAGCGCATGACCTCGCTCGTGCCGCCGCCGATGCGGAGCAGGCGCTGATCACGCCACGCACGAGCGACCCAGCCCTCTTCGATGTAGCCGGCGCCGCCGTGGAACTGCAGGCAGTCGTCGATGATCTGCGAGGTGAGATCGCCGACGAAGATCTTGCACATCGAGATGAGCTTGACGGTCTCCATCGAGAGCGGCGTCTTGAGCTCGTACTTCTCGTAGTTGTAGGCCGCGACCGCCTTGTACGAGAGCGCCTTGGCCGCCTCGAGCGCGGTGTAGTGATCGACGAGCTTGTGCTGCCAGTACTCGCGCTTGATGATCGGCTTGCCCATCACCACGCGATCGCGCCCGAACTGCACGGTGCGCTCGAGCGCGTGGTGCATGCTCGACACGGCCGACGTGCAGGCGATGAGGCGCTCGGTCTGGAAGTTCTGCATGAGGTACATGAACCCCATGTTCTCTTCGCCGAGCAGCGCGCGCTTGGGGACGCGCACCTCGTCGAGGAACAGCTCCGCGGTGTCGGACGAGTGGTTGCCGATCTTGCGGAGCTTCTTCGAGACGCCGAACCCCTTGCTCTTGGCGGGCACGATGAAGAACGAGCAACCGTGCGCGCCGGCCTCGGGGTTGGTCTTGGCGAGCAGCGTGACGAAATCGCACTGCGTGCCGTTGGTGATGTACGTCTTCTGACCGGTGAGCACGTAGTCGTCACCATCGCGCTTGGCGACGGTGCGGATGCCCGCGACGTCGCTGCCGGCCGCGGGCTCGCTGACGCCGAGCGCCGCGACGATCTCGCCGCGGAGCGCGGGCGCGAGGTACTCCTCGATCTGCTCCTTGGTCCCGAGGTCGCCGATGACCGGCGTCGCCATGTCCGACTGCACGAGCATCGCCATCGTGACGCCGGCGAGACCGCTCTTGGGGAGCTCCTCGCTCTTGGCGACCGAGAACCAGTAGTCGCCTCCCGAGCCGCCCTTCTCTTCGGGGTAGTGCGCGCCGAAGATGCCGAGGTCACCCGCCCGCTTGAACACCTCGTGCGCGGGGAAGATCTCTGCCTCCTCCCACTCCTCGAGGTGCGGAGCGAGCTCCTTCTCGGCGAAGCTGCGCACCGTCTTGCGGAACTGCTCGTGCTGCTCGGTGAAGGGGCTCTGGTGGCTCATCGGGGCGCTCCTGCGGGAGTCAGGGTCGGGCACCGGGGATCGATGCCGGGGAAATGATTCGTACACGAAATACTAGCATGCGCAAGGCCAGCGGATCCGAGCCGAAAATGGCTACGCTCCCGCCATGCGCGGGGCGGCTCTGGCTTGGATGTTGGTGCTCGCGTCCTGCGGCAAGAAGACCGCGGCAACCATCGCGGCCGATCCGGCGCCCTCCGCGAAGAGCGCCCCTGCTCTGGTCATGGCCGACTCGACCGAGCGCATCACGGCAACCAAAGCGTCACGCCTGGTCGCGAGTGGTCAGGCCCATCCGTGGAGCATCTTCGTCGACGAACGCTGGGTCTGGTGGTCGAACAAAGGCAAGGGCACGGGCGACGGTGCCATCCTCCGCGTGCCCAAGGCGGGCGGGCCGATCGAGCCGATCTGCACCGACCTCGACGCCCCGTACGGCATCGCCGTCGGTGAAGAGCGGCTCGCGTTCGGAGTCTCTCGTCCCGGCAAGGGTGGCTACGGGGTGTGGAAGCTCTCCGAACTCTCCGCCGGGACCTGCGGCCACCTCGCGCTGAAGGATCACGAGCCGTGGGCGTTGGTCATTACCGGCGGGTTCCTCTACTTCAGCGATCTGCGCGCGCACGCGATCGAACGGGTCGCGCTCGAGGATGCAGCACGCACGACCGTGGCGACGACCAAGGGGCGCCCGGTCGGCCTCGCCGTCGATGCGACGCACGCCTTCTTCACCGACTCCGATCCCGGCGTGGTCGCCAAGGCTCCTCTCGCGGGCGGCCCAGTCGTCGAGCTCTACAAGGGCGGCGACAAGACGACCGGCATCGCGATCGACGCGACCGACGTCTACTGGTCGGAGTGGGGGAGCGGACGGATCGCCAAGGTGTCGAAGAACGGCGGCACCGTCACCGTGCTCGCCACCGATCAGAAGGGCGCGCGCGCGATCGCCATCGACGGTCAGCGTGTGTTCTTCACGCACCCGCCGAGCGGATCGATCCGCTCGGTCGCCAAATCAGGCGGCCCCGTGACCATCCACGCAACGGGACAGAAGCATCCGTACTCCGTCGCGGTGGACGGCAAGTCCATCTTCTGGGCGAACGTCGACGGCGGGACGGTCGAAGCCGTCGACAAGTGAACCCGATCACGCCACCTGGAGACCGGGCAGGTCGTCTTCGCTGAACGAGAGGCGCGACGGCCTTCGCGACGAGCGCTCCGCGAGCCGCGAGAACGCAGGCGGGAGGCCAGGTGACGTCACCCACGGACCGAGCTCGGCGACGAGCTCGGCCGGGCTGACCGAGCCCTTCTTGCCGCGGAACAGGCCCTGCACGCGGCCGACCGCGAGCAACCGGCCCTCTCGTTCGAAGCGTTGCTCGATGTAGAACCACTTGCGGTCCCAACCGACGATGCGGGTCACGAGATCGAAGCGGTCGAACATCGCGATCTCGCGGAGGAACTCGATTTCGACCGCGCCGACGACGGCGCCCCACCGGTTCTTCACCAGCGGGGTCAGCAAGCCGAGCCGTGCGACGAGCGCGACGCGACCGAGATCCATCAACCGCAGATAGCGCGCGTTGTTGATGTGCAGGTTCGCGTCGCAGTCCGACGGCAGAGCCCGAAACTCTTGCGTGATCGAGTCGGTGAGGTCGATCTGCGGCGCCGTGAGGGAGCCGCCGATGGCTTTGGCGAATCGCAGGAACATGGTGGATTCCTCTTGTTGAAGTAACCCCCGGTAACATGTGTGGGTCCGCCGCGGGATTTCGTCAAGCGCAGCTCGGCCGTATGCTCCCCGGCATGGCCCGTCCCGTCGCCGTCACCGGCTCCACCGGATTCATCGGTTCCGCGGTCGTGAAGAGGCTCCTGATGGATGCGCGCGAGGTGCGCGCGCTCATCGAGCCGGGCGCGAAGACCACCGCGCTCGACGAGGTGGAGCGCGACACCGGCAAACGCGTCGACCGCGTGGAGGTCGACGTCTGCGACGTGGCGAAGATGAGCGCAGCGCTCGAGGGCTGCGAGTCGCTCCACCACCTCGCCGCGATCTACAAGACGTGGGCGCCGGATCCGACGGCGATCTATCGCGTGAACGTCGAGGGCACGACGGCGACCTTGCTCGCCGCGCAGAAGGCTCGACTTCGCCGTGTCGTCTACACCTCTTCGATCGCAGCCATCGGCCTCGGCGAGGGGCGCGCGCTCGCCGACGAGAAGACGACCTTCAACCTGTTCGGCATCGCCAACGAGTACATCCTCACCAAGTGGATGTCGGAGCGCGTGGCCATGCGCTTCGCCGAGAGCGGGCTGCCGGTGACGATCGTCAACCCGGCGTTCCCGTTCGGACCGCGTGATCTCGCGCCGACTCCGACGGGGAAGATCGTGATCTCGCTGCTCCGAGGCGAGGTGCCCGGCATCGGTGAAGGCGGGTTCAACTGCATCGACGTCGAGGACGTCGCGAAAGGGCACGTGCTCGCCGAAGAGAAAGGCCGCATCGGCGAGCGCTACATCCTCGGCGACCACAACGTCACGTTGAAGGAGTTCTTCGAGCTCGTGTGCGACGTCGGTGGCGTCAAGGCGCCGAAGATGCAGATCCCGAGTGCGCTCGGCGCGGCGATCGCCCTCGGCTTCGAGCTCTGGTCCGACCACGTCTCCCACGAAGAGCCTCGCGCCACCTACCGCTCGATGCGCTACGCCCAGCGGCACGCGTGGTTCGACCCGAACAAGGCGAGAACCGAGCTCGGGCTTCCGACCACGCCCCTCCGAACCTCGATCCAACGCGCGGTCGAGTGGTTCCGTTCGCACGGAATGGTCTGATCCGTGTTACGAAAGCGTTCGATTTCGTGAAGTACCCCAAGGAACCTTGACGTCGGCGCCCGACGTCCGCACCGTCCCCCGAGGCCAATGCTCAAGCGGCTGCTCGTCGGCATCATCCTCGGCGTCGTCATCGGCGGCCTCCTCGGCTACGGCCTGTTCCAACTGCTGCCCGCCGCCATGGCCGGCCTCCTCGGGTATGCGTTCGCCGCCGCGACCGGCGTCCTGGTCGGTCTGGTCGCCGGCAAGCCGATCTGGGCAAAGGGCGCCCAAATCGAGGCCGGACTCAAGGCGTTCGTCGGCGCGCTCCTGTCGATGGGCATCCTCTTCGGCATCCGCTTCGTCGGTTTGACCATCCCGGCCATCGCCGACATCCCCGCCGCCGAGCTCGGACGTCACGCCATCGCGTCGCTCGTCTCGATCTCGACGCTGCTCGCCATCTTCTACGAGCTCGACAACAACGGCAGCGAAGGCGACGAGGCAAGCGACAAGAAGCGCATCGCCGCCCCCGGCGACAAGACCCGCATCGCCGCCGGCGCCGACGACGAAGCGCTCGACGAAGAAGAGCAGCCGGCCGCCAAGAAGAAGCAGAACCAGCGGTAGAGCAGTTCTCGATTGGGGCGATTCTGGTTACCCGTTCCCCCCGGCTTGAAAAGCCGGGGCCCCTTCGCGAACCTCACGAACGCACGCGTCTTCAGCTTGAAGCCCTTACGGGCTCCTTGCGTGGAACCAGCGGCGAATCGCGACTCCGCTGAGGA